>ULQY01050638.1_pt1 | contig 82901 bp, 76 predicted proteins | sample 1954671 | NCBI WGS metagenome assembly ULQY01 (sample SAMEA4835660, study PRJEB28245) | human gut metagenome | biome: gut microbiome; material: fecal sample | place: Denmark | collected 2008 | reverse complement strand
GGGCGATTTTTTTCTAGGGGAGTTTTTTTACAGCCCCTTTTCTACATTTTTCTATTTATGCAATTTCATTCACTTCTCACTACCCTTCTATCTGACGCAGCACCTTGCGGAACTGGAAATAGAACAGTACAGACGTAAAGCTTACCGCCAGCACATCCGCTACCGGCTCTGCCATATAAACTGCCATTGCCTGATTGCCGGTAAAAATGTGTGGCATAATATAAATAAGTGGCAGTAATAATACGAATTTACGCATCACCGCTACAATAATGGAAGATACTGCTTTTCCCAGTGATGTAAATGCCATCTGACACGCCATCTGGATTCCGAATATCAGAATTGCCATAAGATAAATCCGAAGTGCATTTCCCGTATATGCAATCAGTGCCGCATCTGAGGTAAACATGGCTGCAAATGCTCTTGGAAATGCCATCACCAGTACCCACAAAGCAAAGGAAAATCCTACATCAATTTTCAGTAATAAGAAATAGGCTTCTTTTACCCTGTCTGCTCTTTTGGCTCCATAATTATAGCTGATAATCGGCTGCGCTCCCTGACCCAATCCCTGTAACGGAAGTAGTGCAAACTGCATGACACTGGTTAATATGGTCATGGCTCCTACTGCCATATCTCCGCCATATCGTAATAACGAAGAATTAAAGCAGACTGAAATCACGCTCTCGCTTGCCTGCATAATAAACATTGCTGTTCCAAGTGCAATACTCGGCCAAATAATATTTGCCTGCAATATCATATTTTTTCCTTTCAAGCGAAGATGCGTTTTCTTTCCACATAAAAAAGCCAGCACCCAGATACAGGAACATGCCTGGGAAAGAACTGTTGCCAGTGCTGCTCCTTTTACACCCATGCCAAAGCCAAAGATAAATACCGGATCCAGTGCAATATTAATCACTGCACCAATCAGTACCGACAGCATACCGGTTCTGGCAAATCCCTGCGCCGTAATAAATGCATTCATCCCCAGAGTCAACTGCACAAAAATCGTTCCTATGGCATAAATATTCATATAATCAGTAGCAAAAGAAATTGTATTTTCGCTGGCTCCAAATGCCAGAAGAAAACCTCTGTTTCCCGCCAGCAGAAATGCAGTCAGTATCAGTGATACAATAATCTGGGTGCAAAAACAGTTCCCCAGCGTTTTTTCCGCCTTGTCCTTCTCTCCCTTTCCCATAAATATGGTTGCCCGTGGTGCACCACCATTACTAATCAGTGCTGCAAACGCAGATACTACCATAATCAGCGGCATGCATACACCGACTCCGGTCAGTGCCATTGCACCATCCCCCGGAATATGGCCGATATACATACGGTCTACTATGTTATACATCATATTAATCAACTGGGCTGCAACGGTAGGCAATGCCAGCTTTAATAACAGCTTTCCTACCGGTTCTGTTTCTAAAAATGTTCTGTCATTGGTCTGTTCCATGTGATTCTCCTTACCTTCTATTCGCGTAACTATGGGAAACACGCTTTGCAATTTCCTCGCTACTCGCGTAAAAAAAGAACCGACCAGTAGTCGATTCTTTTCCAAAATATTAATGCCGGCAGCGGGACTTGAACCCGCACGTGGTTGCCCACAACAGATTTTGAGTCTGCCTCGTCTGCCATTCCGACACGCCGGCATTTATTCGGTTCAGTCGAACCGAACAAATGAAAGTTTATCATATTTTCTAATAGATTGCAAGTTTATTTTTCCGGGTCTTTCATATTTTTCAAAATGTCAAAGCAGTCAAATGTTGCAAAATAATCCTTCGGTGTCTCTGCACGACGGATAAGCTGTACGGAGCCATCTTCCTTCAAAAGTAACTCAGCGGATTTTAATTTACCATTGTAGTTATAACCCATGGAATAACCATGTGCTCCGGTATCATGAATTACCAGATAATCGCCCATGTCAATCTTCGGTAACATACGGTCTACGGCAAATTTATCGTTGTTCTCACAAAGAGAACCGGTTACATCATATTTGTGGTCGCATACGCTGTTGTCCTTGCCCAGCACGGTAATGTGATGATATGCACCATACATTGCAGGACGCATCAGGTTTACTGCACATGCATCCACACCAATGTATTCCTTGTGTGTATGTTTCTCATGAATTGCCTGCGTCACAAGGCATCCATAAGGTGCTAACATAAAACGGCCCATCTCAGTATAGATAGCTACATCACCCATACCTGCCGGAACTAAAATTTCATCATAAACCTTGTGTACGCCTTCGCCGATAACACGGATGTCGTTTGGTTCCTGGTCTGGTGTATAGTTCACACCAACTCCACCGGAAAGGTTGATAAAGCTGATATGGCAGCCTACTTCTTCTTTTAATTTAACAGCTACTTCAAAAAGCTGTTTTGCAAGCATCGGATAATACTCGTTGGTTACGGTATTACTTGCTAAGAATGCATGAATACCAAAATTCTTTGCACCTTTTTCTTTTAAAATCTTAAAGCCTTCAAATAACTGCTCTGTTGTAAATCCGTATTTTGCATCTCCCGGGTTATCCATGATACCGTTGCTCATTTTGAACACTCCGCCCGGATTATATCTGCAGCTGATGGTCTCTGGAATCTTACCGATTGTCTTCTCTAAGAAGTCGATATGGGTAAAGTCATCCAGATTGATGATTGCGCCAATCTTGTCTGCAAATTTATATTCATATGCAGGGGTATCATTGGAAGAAAACATAATATGCTTTCCGTCAAATCCCTGGGAATCAGCTAACATCAGCTCTGTCTGGGATGCACAGTCGCAGCCGCAGTCATACTCTTTTAAAATATTTAAGATAAATGGGTTCGGAGTTGCTTTTACTGCAAAATACTCACGGAATCCCGGATTCCATGCAAATGCTTCTTTTACTGCCTTTGCATTTTCACGGATGCCTTTTTCATCATAAAGGTGAAACGGGGTTGGATATGTCTTTACAATTTCTTCAATCTGTTCTTTTGTCACAAATGGTTCTTTCTTCATAATAGTTAGTCTCCTTCACGCCTCAGCTAAGTAGTATTCTAAAATTCCCACTGTGACTTGTCAACCCGTCAAAGTAATTTTTATGCATTTTCTGTGTTGCGCGGAAAGGTCAGCGTTACCTTAAAGAAATCTCCATCCACTAACAGGTGGAAGCTTCCATGCATAAGCTCCGTCAGGCTCTGGGCAATGGATAATCCAAGACCGCTGCCTTCCGTATTTCTGGAGCTGTCTCCCCGGACAAAGCGTTCCTGCAGTTCTTCTCCCGTCATATGCAAAGGACTCTTGGAAATATTTCGAAACACGATGGAAACATTTCTCTCATCCTGTTCTAAGTCAAGATAAACTCTGGTTCCCGGCTGTGCATATTTATAAATATTATTCAACAGATTATCAAAAACTCTCCACAGATGTCTTCCATCTGCCAGAACAGAAAGTTCTTCTTCGGGATGATGAATCACAAGCTCTAAATTCTTTGCCTGCAGCCGTTCCTCATATTCGCCCGCTGCCTGTGTCAACAATACCTCCGGCACACATTTTTCCCAGTTGACTTTTAACACACCGGAGGATGCCTTGGATGCTTCAATTAAATCTTCAATTAATTTCTTTAACCGGGCAGACTGTCGTGTCAGCACTTCCAAGTATTCCTGCACCTTCGGATTTTCCACATCCTCTTTGGTCAGCAAATCCACATAATTACTAATAGAAGTAAGCGGTGTTTTAATGTCATGGGATACATTGGTGATAAGCTCTGTTTTAAAATGCTCGCTCTTCATCCGCTCATCCAGTGCTGTCTGCATTCCGCTTCCAATCTGATTCAGATGCTCTGCATAATTTTTAAATTCTCCACGCATATGGCTGGTGTCCATCTGATAATCATAGTCACCCTCTGCAATCTTCTCACCACCCTGCTTCAACTGATTGAGATTTGCCAGTATGATGCAGAATATCAGGAAAAGTGCTGCCTTTTCTACCAGAAATACCAGGAAAATCCACTCCCAGTTGTAACTGTCTTCCAGCATCAGAACACCGATAAATTCTATGAAAGTAATGCCCAGTGCAATCACTACACCTTTATAAATAAACGGCATATGCTTTTTAATATAAGACAATGCCTGTTTCAGCCATTTTACAAACCGGCATAACAGCGTGTTTCTCCACAACGTCTTTGTCTTATGCCTTACTGAGCAGCTCATGAGAAATACTAAAAGCAGGGTTGCTGTCAATACTGCCAGTATCACAATGGCAGCAAAGGAGCCTATGTCCGTTCCGTAAAATCCCCATATGTTTCCAAAAAATCCTGCCACACAGGCTGCAACGATATAAAGCATCAGTCCATAGAGTTCCAGCGGAATCTTATCGATAAAACTTCTCTGTATTCTGCCCTCTTCATCCTTCTTTCCGGCAGTCCGTACCAGCGTAACCAGTAAAATAACTGCTCCAATTGTACTTACTGCAAGTACCGCAAAGATTGCATAGCGGGTCTTATATGCAAAATCAATATATTTCATTTTAAAATACAAATCATCATGATAAGTCAAATCCCCCAGCGGGAAGAATGCCACTGCATAAATATCACCTCTTGAAAGATTTGCATCCTGTTCTTCTACTTCCGTAAATATCTGCTCCGGACTGTTTAAAACATCTATGGTAATTCCCGGATAACAATAACTGTCATAATTTCCCACGATTGCCATGTATTCCGGAATGACGCTTGCCAGATTTCCGTTTTCTATGGTACAGATTCGTTCCACGGAAGTATCTACACTCTTTTTAAATACATAAAAATTAAAGTTCGTCTCATCAGCCAGGCTGTATGCACAAGACCGCGCATCCTCTATATCATAATTTACAAAGTCTGAAAAAATTTCTGCTGCCAGACAGGAACCAATCTGCTCCTGAAAGTCTGCCGCTGTTTCCTTCTGGCTGTTTCGATAGATCTGGCTGTCTATCATTTCCAGCGTAAATACTGCAGATAAAAATGCAATTGAAGTCAGTAAAATAAATGCAATGACTGCGCTTGCTCTTCTGATGCTTCTTTTTTTCTTTTTCATGGCGTGTTTCCTCTTTCCATCTTATAGCCCTGTCCCCACACCACTTTTAAATATCGTGGATTTGCAGGGTCATACTCTAATTTTTCCCGAAGATGGCGAATATGCACTGCCACTGTACTTTCTGAGCCAAACGGCGCATCTTTCCATACTTTGCGATAGATATCCTTTGGAGAAAATACAACTCCGGGCTGTTCCATAAACAGTTTCAAAATATCATACTCTGTAGGGGTAAGACTCACCGCATCTCCGTCCAGCGTCACAACCTTGGCACTGTCATCTAATTCAATGCCACCGATGGCAAGATTCTTCTTTGTCATGTTTCCACCTCCCAGCTGCATATAACGGCGCAGCTGGGATTTTACTCTTGCCTGGACCTCCACCGGATTAAATGGCTTGGTAATATAATCATCTGCTCCCACCATAAGTCCTAAAACCTTATCGTTGTCTTCACTTTTTGCAGTCAGGAAAATCACAGGGACATTGCTGTTCTCACGAATCTTCACCATGGTCTGGATGCCGTCCATTTCCGGCATCATAATATCCATGAGCACAAGATGTATCTCTGTTTTCTGCATCATTTCAATTGCTTCCCGACCGTTATAAGCCTCGTAAATTCCATAGCCATCCGATGCAAGATAGATTTTTAACGCGGACACGATATCCGGTTCATCATCACATATCAATATGTTATACATTTTCTTTTCCCCTTTCCAAGTACACCATTATTGTATCGAATGAACCTTTAAGAACCAAGGCACCAAGTCTTTAAGATTTCTTTAACATCACGCAAATACTGTCTGTATCAACACCATATAAAGCACGGTTCCCACACCGATGCTCAGTAAATTATTTCTTTTCCACACATGTAAAACGATAACTACGAAAACTGCAATAAATTCCGGCAGACCAAAGGGAAACTTCACTACATTTACTGCCTTTAAGCAGTAAATAACAAGCATTCCCACAACTGCAGGCGGCAGCACTTTTCCAAGATATTTTACGATTTCCGGAATTTCTTTTTTCCCGCTGAATAATACAAACGGAATTGCCCTTGTTGTAAATACAACCAATCCGCAAACCACAATAATTAATAACGACCGTTCCACGCTAATCGGCATTTTCCGCTACCTCCTTTTCTTCCATCACCTTACGACCGGATAAAAGAATTATCATAATACAAATCATGGATGGCAGAATGAAATTATCACTGCCAAAGATAAGCAGGCAGATAAGGGATGCTGCAATTCCGGTCAGCGCCGGCAAGTGATTCCTGCTGGTCAGCCACTGCTCCACAAAAATTACGACAAACAATGCTGTCATGGCAAAATCAATACCCGTTGTGTCAAACGGAATCAGCGTTCCGGCAATGGCTCCGATGGCAGAGCCAATAATCCAGTAAAGTTGGTCTAACAACGCAATGGAAAATAGGAATTTGTGCTCATCCACGCCCTCCGGCACTTTTGTAATAAAGAATAAGGAATAGGTCTCATCTGTCAGGGAAAAAATCATATATAATTTCTTTTTTCCCATATCACGGAATTTTTCTATTAAAGACAGTCCATAAAAGACATGCCGGATATTTACCATAAATTCTAAGAATATAATCTGCAGGAAACTGACTCCCGGTGCAAAGAAATTAACAGCCAGATACTGTCCGCTTCCGGCGTACACCAAGATACTCATCAGAATTGCCCAAAGAAAATTGTAGCCTTTTTCCTGGTACATCACGCCAAATGCAATTCCTATAAAAAGATAACCTGTCAATACCGGTATCGTATACGGAAATGCTGCCTTCACTGCTTTGACATAGCCATTTTGTTTCATTCTGTAATCCTTCTTTCTAATTTGCCCTTTCTACATCAAACACAATAACTCTACAATATGAGACTTCAAAAAACAAGTTTTTTATGCTATACTAGAATAAATTGTAATTTTAATACACAGCCTGGAATTCGCATCTTAATGAGAAAGAAGAATTTCAGATTATGAAAGGAGTTCTATCCATGCAGATTGATCCGATTACCGCTGCGCTTGGAAGTACCGCTGCTTCCACAACCTCTGTAAACGGTGTAAATAATTTTGAATCCTATTTAAATAATGCAGGCAACAATTCCCTTGCATCTATCTTTCAAAAAGCCTCCGATACCTATGGTGTCTCTGTTTCTCTTCTGACCGCCATGGCAAAGCAGGAATCCAATTTTCAGGCAAATGCCACTTCCAAATCAGGAGCCATGGGCATCATGCAGCTAATGCCTTCCACTGCTTCTTATTTTGGCTGTACCGACCCTTATGACCCGGAACAGAATATTATGGCAGGTGCCAAATATATCAGCGAGCTTTTAAATAAATACAACGGAGATACCTCCCTTGCTCTTGCCGCCTACAATGCAGGCAGCGGCAACGTAGCAAAATACGGTGGAATTCCTCCATTTAAAGAAACCCAGAATTATGTAGCCAAGATCACCGGCTATATGCAGGAAGGTGTCACTCTTCCGGACGGAACAGCCGTTGCTGCAAGTTCAAACAGCAATGCTGCCTACAATGCAGGCACTATAGATAATTCCCTTTCTGTCAGCCAGTGGGATTCCCTTGAACAGGATGCCCTGCAGGATATTCTTGACCGCTTCTTTAATTATGATGATTATTTACGTTTTTTGAATATGTTTATGAAATTTATGTAAGATGACTGCAAAAATGCAACCCGGATATTTGTTGCTTCCTAAAAAGCATAGTTTTAGGGGCATTACAAATATCCGGGTTGTATTTTTTTTGCGGATTCCTGGAGGAGCTGGGAATTCTGGCTTCGCTGACTCTCGTCAGGGTAAAAGGCTGGCATTTCTGCGGTTTTTTACCCAATTCAAAGATTCTTACAGCTCCTTCATCATTTCCTGTACTAACTTTGCACAATGCTCTGCTGCTTTCTTTTCAAAAGTTGGATAATCCTCCTGTGCAGAGCCATCTGCTTTATCTGAAATTGCACGAATGACTACATATGGGATGTTATTTAAAGTTGCTGCCTGCGCGATGGAGGCTCCCTCCATCTCCGTACAGTCCGGATGAAATTCTGCAATCAATGCATCCTTTATCTCTTTGCTGGAAATAAACTGGTCACCACTTACTACGCGGCCTTCTGTTACATGAATATCCGGATTTACTTTTTTACATACCTCTACGGCAGTCTTACACAACTTTTCATCTGCCACAAAAGCAAGCTGCTCTAATCCCGGAATCTGTCCTTTTGTATAGCCTAATGGTGTCACATCCATGTCATGCTGAATAGCATCCTTAGATACTAAAATATCTCCGATATCTAATACAGGATTCAAAGAGCCTGCTACACCGGTATTGATAATATGTGTTACATCATATAAATCTGCAAGAATCTGCACGCACATTGCTGCATTTACTTTTCCTACACCGCACTGTACCACTACTACCGGCATTCCTTTTAAATTACCCTCATGAAATTCCATGCCGGCTTTCTTTGTAATCTGGTCTGTATCCATATTTTTCTTTAATGTTGCTACTTCTAATTCCATAGCTCCGATAATTCCGATTTTACTCATGTTTTCTTTCCTCTTTCTGCCGATTTCCTACTTATGCATTACGCAATACATTTTTCATATCTGCTTTAAAGCAAATTTTCCAAGCATTCTCTACGCCGGATAATTCAGATGCGCATCATCAATATGATAGAGCACATTGTTTAAATAGCGGTCTGCCAGATAGTTTGCCATACCAAGGTTCATATCAAGATAGTTGCCGCAGTCTTTTGGACTCGCACCCGGTACTTCACCTTTAAAGTCACGGATAAACTCAAACATGCGAATCATCAGTGGCACAATATCTTTGGATGTATAATCTCCTGCCAGCAGCAAATAAAAGCCGGTTCTGCAGCCCATCGGTCCAAAGTATACGGTTTTGCTGGCATACTCTGCGTCATTTCTTAAAAAGGTTGCGCCAAGATGCTCTATGGTATGCACCTCTGCGGTATTCATAACCGGTTCATCATTCGGTGATGTCATTCTTAAATCAAAGGTTGTTACTGTACTGTCTCCTACGGCATCCTTTCTTGATACATAGACACCCGGCTGCAGTTTAATATGGTCAATTGTAAAGCTTGCGATTTTCTCCATGTGCTTCTTCCTTCTTTCTCTTTTTTCAGAGTAAATTTATCATGCATTTTCTATTGTGTCAAATTTTCTAACAGTAACCCACAAGATTTCTTGCTACTCACCTGCAGAACCTGCCACCGGCAGCTTCTTACGGATGCGTTGCAGCGTAAAAAAGTAAGATGCATACTCTTCGTACACATCTTACTTTTTATCTCCACCATCCTTTATGCGGTAATATTTTTTCCGTTTTCCTGAATGCACTTTGCATACCAGTAATAGCTGTCTTTTGGGATTCTCTTAAAATCTCCGCTGCCGTCATCATGTCTGTCCACATAAATGAGCCCGTAACGCTTCTTCATTTCGCCGGTTCCGGCACTGACAATATCCATGGCTGACCAGATGGTATAGCCGAACAGGTCTACACCGTCCTCGATTGCCTCGCCCATTGCTGTGATATGGTCATTGAGATAGGAAATACGGTAATCATCGTGGATGCTTCCATCTGCACCGACTTCATCCGGTGCACCAAATCCATTTTCCACCACCATCATCGGAAGATGATAGCGATCCCAAAGTTCATTTAATGTATAGCGCAATCCCTTCGGGTCTATCTGCCAGCCCCACTCACTGGCGGTCAGATACGGATTCTTGGCTCCCTCCAAAAGATTTCCATCGGTCTGCTCTGCTGCATCATCTATCGTGGCACAGTTTGTCATGTAATAGCTGAAGGTATAGAAGTCCACACAGCCTGCTTTTAAAATTCCATCATCCTCCGGCTCCTTCTGAATCGTAATTTGATGTTCTTTAAAATAACGGTTCATATAAGACGGATAACTGCCGAACACGGCTACATCTCCGGCAAATTTATTTAATAGCCGGTCTTTGTGCTGGCACTCTAACATATCTTCCGGCCGGCAGGTCAGCGGATACTGCGTAATGTGTCCAATCATACAGCCCACTTTTATTTCCGAGCTGATTTTCCTTGCTTCTATCACCGTTTTTGCTCCGGCAATAAACTGGTGATGTAATGCCTGGAATCTTACTTTTTCGTCTACGGTCATGGATTTAAGAGAAATGAATGCTTCCCCGCCGAGATATTTCCCATCAATCAGCCCCAGCGACTTATAAGCACCCATTGGCATTACGCCAAAGTTAATCTCGTTAAATAAAAGCCAGTAATGTACCTCTTCTTTAAAATAATTCATTACACAACAGGCATAACGAACAAAATCATCAATTACTTCCCTGTTTGCAAAACCACCCTTTTCTTTTACCAGATACCACGGCATTTCAAAGTGGCTTAAGGTCACCACTGGCTCTATGCCAAGGAATTTACACAGGGTAAAGATGTTTTTATAAAAAGAAAGTCCTTCCTGATTCGGCTCCTCTTCGCATCCGGTTGGAAAAATTCTTGCCCAGCTGATACTCATGCGATAACATTTGCAGCCCATCTCCGCCAAAAGGCGGATATCTTCCTCATAATGATGATAATGGTCTACCGCATCATGGCTCGGATAGAATGCTCCTTCTTCCATAGTACTGCGAAACATCCGTGGTTTTCCGATTCCGCCGCCTTTGACATAGTCCTGTATGGTAAGTCCCTTTCCTCCTTCTAAATATCCTCCTTCGCACTGGTTCGCAGCGGTGGCTACGCCCCATAAGAAATTTTCTTTAAATTCCACTTGCACTCCCCCTATCGCTCTATTTTCCTTTCGAGGAATTCACCCAGCCGCTCATCAGAATATATGAGATTTACGGTCTGATAAAAATGCTGATAGCCGTCTCCTGCAAAAGAATGGAATGGTGCATCCTTTTTATAATTCTCCTGCAGTTCCCATTCAAAACAGTCTATCAAATCTGTCAGATAATTTTTCTGAATCGGAATAATGTCATGTGCCGGATAAATTTTATAATCCTCTGTTACTTTTAATGCCAGCTCCTTCAAGCTGTGAAGTGTGCTCTGGAAGGGAGCCTGCACATCATTTCCCTGAAAATGCCAGATGTTGTGTGCAGATATCTGGTCTCCGGAAAAGAGCCATTTCTTCTCCTCTTCCAGAAGCATAATATGTCCATAGCTGTGTCCCGGCGTATGTAATACCGTAAATTCAATATCTCCCAGCGAAATCTTGTCTCCATGACAGAGAAAATGAGGTTTCGTCTTACTGCTGATTCTCCACTCCGGGAACTCTTCCGGTATCAGTTCTTTTGTCCAGGGCATTTTATTTACCCTGTAATCCATTGCTTTTTTACGCATCTCTGTAGTGTCATTCCAAAGAAGCTTTCCCCAGTCCAGCGGATGTATCCACACTTCATCAAACCATTTGCTTCCAAGACCATGATCCGGGTCACCGTGGCTTAACACCAGCATAACCGGCAAATCTGTAATTGTACGAACCAATGGCATGATATTTTCATAGCCATAGCCAATGTCAAAGAGCATTGCCTTATCACTTCCTATAACAAGATAACAATGCACACTCTCTGTCTCCGTAATCACATAAAGCTGATCCGATATTTTTTCCACTACATTCAGACTTTTTTCCATTAAGCTGCTTCCTCTCCATAAATGCTGTCATCAAATCCTAACACCCAGGTTGATACAAAGCTTACTACAATGGTAATTGCTGCTGCAGCAATTGCAAAATAGAAGTTGCTCATCGTTCCATCCGGATTTAAGAAAATCGGCATTGTAAAGAAGGATGGAGCGCCGAAGCTGTATACTCTTACGCTGAAGATTGCACAGAAGATTGCGTTTACTATACATGCAATCCAGGTAGCAATCAAAGGTTTCTTCATTCGTACACAGATTCCATAAAGGGTAGGCTCTGTAACTCCTGCCAGGAATGCTGTAATTGCACAGGAAGATGCCAGTGTACGAAGGTTTTTATTTTTAGTTTTTAACATACAAGCTAATGCTACACCGAACTGTGAGAAGTTCATTCCGATAAATGCAACGAATAACATATTATCATATCCTGCTGTTGCAAACATGGACATTACAAGCGGAATCAATGCAAGATGCATTCCGGTTAATACTAAAAGTGGTGCAAGACAGCCAACAATTAATACAGAAGACCAAGGTGCTACATTATTGATTGCGGTCAGTGCTTTGCATAAAAGGTCTCCACAATAGCTTCCGATTGGTCCGGTAATACATAACATAACTGGAATCATGATAATAACAGACAGTAACGGTTTAAATACAAATTTAACTGCTGCTGGAACAATTTTAACTACCAGCTTCTCTACATAGCTGAAGATCCAGATGGTTAAAATAATCGGAATTACGGTAGAGCTGTAATTTACTGTTTTCACCGGCAGTCCGAAAAGTGATACAAAGCTTCCCTGCTCCGTTAATCCAATCAATGTCGGACTAATCATAATTGCACCAAGGAAAACACTGATCATAATATCACAGCCGAATTTCTTGGCAGAAGTATATGCCAGTAATACCGGCAGGAAATATAATGCTGCATTTCCAACCATGCTGATGATGGTATAGGTTGTGCCTTCTGTACTCAGTCCGCACTTGGTTAAAATAATCAGTAATGCTGAAATCAATCCACTACACATAATCAGTGGAATTGCCGGTCCTAAAATGGCAGAAAGCACATTGAGAATTTTTGATACAATTCCATTTTTCTCCGGTGCTGCATCTGCTTTTTCAACCTTCTTGCCATCACTGCTGTTTTCAATCTTATGCTTTGCTACAATTGCAGCATAAGCGGATGCTACATCATTTCCAATGATAACCTGAACACCACCAACACTTTCTACTACGCCCATGACATCCGGCAGCTTCTTGATTCCTTCCAGTTCTGCCTTAGACATATCTGCAAGCTGAAAACGAAGTCTTGTAGCACAGTGAAACAGCTTGGTAATATTTTGTTCTCCTCCCAGCCGGGTAATAATTTCATCTCCCAGCTTCTCATAATTTTTTCCCATAAACATTCTCCTTTCATAAATGACCCGCATTTATTTTGTTAAGCTTATTATACCGTGCTTTTATGTTTCAGGAAATTTATACTTTTGCGTCACTAATAGCGAAATCCTCTGCCTAGTTCTGTCCACCTAACAGCTCTTTTACATAGTCAAAGAATTCTATCATATCCCCTTCTCCGCCATAATGTGCTGCAATAACTTCTGTAATCTGCTTACCGCCATAAGAAAATGGCTTTTTAAGATAAATGCGATAAATCTTATTTCTGCCATCCTGCTCATGGTCAATCATAGAAAGACGGTTGCTTCCGATGGTCTCCTCCGACACCTTCTGTTCCTGATATTCATAGCCGATTCTTTTCTTTAAATCATCAAAGTCTGCCACTTCTTCTATCAGATACAGACTGTCCTTTGTGCCATATTTTTTCCGGAGCTTTTCTTCCTTTTCCTTCCAGTAGTTATTTTCAAGCTTATCAACATTTCTCCCCAGCCGCATAATCTGCTCATTGTCTGCAAAGAGGTCGAGATAAGTAAAGGAAGCATCCTTTAATACCAGCTCCTTTTCCGATGTAATCCGAAGCTGGTAATTCCGGCAATACCGCTCCTTTCTCTGTTCAAATAAATATTCCGGGATAACTGTTATCTCACTGATTCGCTCCCCTAAGAAGCCTTTTAATTTATTCTGCACATTATAAATGCTGCTGGCACTCTGGTCACTGATAAATAAAATATCCGGTTTTCTTCTGTTCCGTTCAATGGCAGATGCAAAATAAAGCACCAGATAGCCCATTTCCGCATCCGGAATCTCTGTATTTAAAACAGGACTTAAACAGGTTCTTAAAAGATGCATTTCCAGCGGATACCGCTTCGCCATTTCTTTGGTATGATTACCGATATTATTACGTCCATTCTGAATCCGGAGTTCCATTCTTGACACATGGTCTGATAAAACCTCTAAAAGGTCCCGCTCCACCTGCAATTTAAGTCCGGTTTCCTCCTGCACCCGCTGGATAAATACTTCTAATTTCTGCAGCATATCCAGTTGAATGTCCGTCTCCTTACAGACCATATTCAATTCCTTTAACCGTGCCTCTACATTCTGCTTTTCCTTCTCCTTAAACCGATAGGTGCACACCTTTTCGATTTCATCTACCAGCTCAGTAGAAAGTCTGCCAGGCATTTCAGTTGTGCCATCCTCTTCCTCTGTTACCGGAAATCCCATCTGGCTTCGCATCATGCATACTGCCAGATAACGTGCAAAATCATGATAGGCTTCTCCCGATACGATAAACTGGTTTCTGGTAAATACTTCTGCCAGAACAGCCTGTAACTTCTTCTGATTTTCTGTAAACTGCTCCATCTCTTCTTCCGAAAACAACATATGATAATCCTGTCTGCTCTGCATGGTCTTCATGCACATGATTCTCTTTACATTCTCCGATGCCTGAATCTTAAGTCCATATTGTCCGGATACCAAAAGATTTGCCCCCGGCGTGCGGCTTATAATCCGCTTTACCTGCGGCAGGTCAGAAGTTACAGATGACCGGGAAAAGAATAATCGCTCAGAAATCGTTCCAATACTGGTATACTCCTTTTCAAACAGCAGTAAAGTAATAATCTGCTTGGAATGCACATAGTTCTCCTGTCCGTAACTTTTCTGTTCCTGCTCTAATGCAATCTTATTTTTCAAAAGATACCCCAGCCGGTTATTAGACTGTATCAGAGGCTCTCCTGACTGTTTTTCATTGATTGCCTTAATATCCATCTGCAGTGTCCTGCTGCTCACCCCGATATTTTCCCGCAGAAGGGAACCACTCATCCAGCCATCTGCACTTTTTAAGACCGCTATAATCTTTAACTGTCTGTCTGTATACATTTCATCCTATCTCCTGATTTTTTTCCATTCTTCTATCAGCCGCTCCAGACTCCATGCAGCATTGGCAGGACTGGTGGACGGCAGCTTGCAGATTTCTGCCTTATCCTTACAGGAACAGTATTTCATAAATAATTCGTAGGCTTTTGCGCCATTTAGGAAAACAGCCTCGATGGGAGCCTCCGTTAACAGCCGTTCAATATCATTTGCCACAACATTTGTTATGCTGCTGTCTGAAGATCCTGCTATGTCGCAGGATGCAATAACATCCCAGATAGCAATATGATTTTCAAGAAGAAATGCCTTCTTTTCTTCTATCGTCTCTGGGACCTCACAGCCGCATACTGCCGCCGTTACTTTCCAGAAGCGGTTTCTCGGATGGCCGTAGTAAAACCGGTTCTCTCTCGACTTGACCGACGGGAACGTGCCTAAGATTAATACTCTGGATTTTTTATCGTATACCGGGGCAAAAGTATGCATAACATGTTCTGTCTCCATCTTGTTTTCTCCTTTATAAAATGCTACACTAAAAAAGTTGAATTATCTTTACTATAAAATAGAATGACAAAATAATCAATTTTAAAGGACGATAATCATTATGTATATTCAATTAAATGGTCAGATTCTCTATTATGAAAAATATGGCGAAGGGCAGCCTTTCCTGCTAGTGCATGGAAATGGCGAAACCCACGAAATTTTTGATGTACTGATTCCGGAGCTTGCCGAACATTACACCGTTTATGCCATCGATTCCAGAGGTCACGGTCTTTCTGCTTCTCCAAAAGAACTTCATTACATGGATATGGCAGACGACATGGCAGCTTTTATTGATGCCTTAGAATTAAAGGCCCCTCTCTTTTATGGCTTCAGTGACGGCGGTATCGTCGGACTTCTCTTAGCTTCGAAATACCCGGATAAGCTCTCCAAGCTTATGATCAGTGGTGCAAACCTGACGCCAAAGGACATCAAAGGAAGAGACTACCGCCGCATCCGCAGGGAATGCAAAAAAAATCCGAATCCTTTTTCCACAATGATGCTCAATGAGCCAGATATCCAGCCGGTGGACTTACATAAAATCAAGATTCCAACCCTTGTCTTAGCCGGCGAAAAAGATTTAATCAAGAAAAAGGTTACAAAAAAGATTGCAGAAAATATTGAGCATGCCACTCTGGTTATTGTTCCGGGAGAAGGTCATGGAAGTTATATTGAACACAGTGATAAATTATATCCGCTTCTGTACTCTTTTTTAAACAAATAATCCATTGCAAACTTGAATTGCTGTGCTATAATAATTGCAGACCAAAATGAAAAAGGAGCTATTATGGAACATCTGATTATACCAAAAAATTATCAGTCTCAACTTAACCTGCATGATACACAGATTGCGATTAAAACAGTGAAAGATTTCTTCCAGAATCTGCTTTCCCTGCGTTTAAACCTTTCCCGTGTTTCAGCACCACTTTTCGTTGACCCTGATTCCGGATTAAATGATAACTTAAATGGTGTGGAGCGTCCGGTTACGTTCACCATCAAAGAACAGAATGAGCGTAAAGCAGAAGTTGTTCACTCTCTTGCTAAATGGAAACGTTATGCCTTAAAGCATTATGATTTCAAAGAGGGCGAAGGTCTTTACACCGATATGAATGCTATCCGCCGCGATGAAATCGCAGATAATATCCACTCTATCTTCGTAGACCAGTGGGACTGGGAAAAAGTCATTGCAAAGAAAGACCGCAGCATGGAAACTTTAAAAGATACTGTCCGTACTGTATACAAATGTCTTCGTAAAACAGAAAAATATATGGCTATCCAGTACGATTATATTGAAGAGATTCTTCCGCATGATATCTTCTTCATTACCACTCAGGAATTAGAGGATATGTTCCCTGAAAATACTCCAAAGGAGCGTGAATATTACATAACCAAGGCAAAGGGTGCTGTCTGCATCTTACAGATTGGTGATGTCTTAGAATCCGGCGAACGTCATGACGGACGTGCCCCGGACTACGATGACTGGTCTTTAAATGCCGACATCTTAGTATACTATCCTGTCCTTGATATTGCTCTGGAATTATCTTCCATGGGAATCCGTGTAGACAAGGCTGCACTGCTCTCACAGCTTGATAAAGCAGGCTGCCCGGAACGTGCTAAGCTTCCTTTCCAGAAAGCAATCATTGATGGCAAACTTCCATATACCATCGGTGGAGGAATCGGACAGTCCCGTATCTGTATGTTCTTCCTTCGTAAGGCCCATATCGGAGAAGTCCAGTCTTCTCTCTGGCCGGAAGACATGTGCAAGGCTGCAGCAGATGCAGGTATCCAGTTATTGTAAAACGAACTATGCATAAATATTAAATCCCCGGTATCATATCTTTTTCGGATATGATACCGGGGATTTCTTATTTTGTAATTATATGCGTGCCCAACTCTACTCTGCACGGATTACATCATGCATATCATACATTCCGGCAGGTTTTCCCTTTAAGAACTTTGCTGCTTCTACAGCTCCTTTCCCAAAGATTGCCTTAGAATATGCCGTATGCTTAAATTCAATAACTTCATCAGTTCCTGCGAAGATTACTTCATGTTCACCAACAATGCTTCCTCCACGGACTGCCTGAATACCGATTTCCTTTGCATCTCTCTTCTTCCGCTCACTGCTCCTGTCTAATTTATAGGAATAGGTATTGTCCATAGCTTCGTTCATGGCATCTGCCAATGCAAGAGCAGTTCCACTCGGCGCATCCAGCTTCTGGTTATGATGTTTCTCTACGATTTCCACATCAAAGCCGGCAGGTGCAAGCTTCTTTATAGCAGTCTGCAATAAATCCATTAAGGTATTGATTCCAAGTGACATATTGGCAGATTTTAAAATTGCAGTCTCTTTGCTGGTCTCAGTAACTTTCGCCAGCTGGTCTTCGGATAAACCGGTGGTGCAAAGTACCAGCGGAAGCTTCTTCTCGCCACAGTAATTTAACAGTTCATCTACTGCCTTCGCATTGGAAAAATCAATCACAACATCTGCTGCAATCTGGCATTCCCGGATGGTCTTATATACCGGATAATCATTTTTCTTTTCATCATAGGTATCAATTCCGGCTACAATTTTCACATCTTCGTCCTGCGCAATCAGGCCGGTTATTACCTGACCCATTTTTCCATTACAGCCATGCATGATTACTTTTGTCATCTCTATCATCTCCAGTTTCTTATTCTAATTTTAATCCATATGTACGCATTGCCTGAATCAGTCTCTCCTTATTGGCTGGCTCCATCTCGCAAAGCGGGGAACGAAGCGGTCCGACGTTCTTGCCCATAAGATTTAATGCTTCTTTTACCGGAATCGGGTTTACTTCACAGAATAATGCATCAATCAATGGAAGGGCTTCTCTCTGTAACTGATTTGCTGTTGCAAGGTCTCCTTTAAAGAAGCTTTCACACATATTATGCACTTTTGCCGGAGCAAGGTTTGCCCACACGGAAATTACTCCGATTCCGCCAATGGACATAAGTGGTACAACCAGTCCGTCTTCTCCGGAATATAAATCAAGCTTTCCATCGGTCAAGTACATGGTCTTAGATGCCTGTGCAAGGTTACCGGTTGCTTCTTTTAATCCAACAATATTTTCCTGGGTGCGGAATAATTCTGCAACTGTCTCCGGCAGAAGGTTACATCCGGTTCTTCCCGGTACATTATACATAATAATCGGAAGTCTTGTTTCCTGTGCAATCTTAGAATAATGTCCGATTAAACCTTTCTGTGTTGCCTTATTATAATATGGAGTTACGATAAGTGCTCCGTCTGCTCCTGCTTCTTCTGCTTCTTGGGTCAACTGGATTGCTGTCTCCGTTGAGTTAGAACCGGTTCCTGCTACTACCGGAACTCTGTGTTTTGCAAATTCTACTGCTGCACAGATTACTTTGTGATGTTCTTCCATGGATAAGGTAGAACTCTCTCCTGTTGTTCCTGCAATTACGATACAGTCTGTACCTTCAGAAATCTGTTCTTCGATTAATTCCTCTAATTTGTCATAGTTAACTTCCTCATTTGCTTTCATTGGGGTTACAATTGCAACTCCGGAACCTTTGTAAATAGACATGTTCTTTTTCCTCCACTTTATAAGTATCTTATTTATTGTATGAAGATATCGTTTGTTTTGCTTTTATTACCAGCATAAAAAAACCGGCTCACAGGGAGCCGGTTGATATTCCACTTAAATTATTATGGATCATACCGATAGCGCCCCATCTTATTACAAGATGACAGTCATGAACTTCTTCAATCCATGCCCAAGATTATTCTTTGCAGGAAAAATAACCTTTCGGCGTGTTCCCCTTTCCTTATGTCTTCTTCTATGTCTGCCATATCCGACCAAGTACTCTTGTCTCACGCAACCTCTACCTTCATATATTAAATTTCTTACCTCAATATAGCACCGCTGCTACTATCTGTCAACGTCCTATGCAGACATTTTACATTTTCTTTCTTATTTTTCCGCAGTAATCTTATAAATCTCATCTGCATAGCTGCGAATGGATTCTTCTAATACCCTTCCGGTCATAATAACCTCTGTTTCATCCATCTTTGCTTTTAAAACAGCTTCTAATTCTTCCGACGAAATTACTCCGGCATCTATAAGGCCCAGAACTTCATCCAGAATCAGTACATTGCATTCACCGGTAACCAGCACTTTCTTGGCAAAATTCAGTCCGTTTTTCATATTGAGTTTCTCTTCTGTCTGTCTTTCTTCCGGCAGTTCATCATAATTCTCTTCTGATTTTTCAAAACGGAATACCTTGATTTCCGGTTCTAACTGCTTCATATAAGCAATCTGATCATCTGTTTTTCCTTTTAAAAACTGGATAATAATTACACTCTTATTCTCTCCGGCTGCCCGCAACGCATTGCCCAGTGCAGCATTGGTCTTTCCACGACCTGCACCATAATAAATCTGTACGGAACCCTTTTCCATGACAAACCTCCATGCCAATTCTTACAGGGACTCTTTATCCCAGATTTACTTACGATACCACAATTTCCAATAAAAAGCAATGTCTGTATGTTTCATGTTTTCTCAATTATTCTTTATTTCTACTATTTTATTCCATATATTCAATTTTGCTCACGGATACTTCATAGGCGGTACGCTTCTCTACCTCATCCTCATTTAAGCGTTTGACATACTCCCTGCTCTGGATTCTGCCCCAGATCTGCACATGCACACCCACCTCAAATCTTGCGGCAAATCTTGCATTTCTTCCCCAGCAGATGCATGGGATATAATCAGATTTTCCATAGGAACGGTTTACCGCCACCAACAGGTCTGCAATTTCTCTTCCAAGAGGAGTCTTACGGTAAATCGGGTCTTTACAGATATAGCCATCAAGAAGAATCTGGTTGCTCTTCATCTCCTCTGTCTCTTCTTCAATAAACTCAATCTCCCGGACGAATACGGAGAGAACCAGCCGGTTCTTAAGTTCCTCATGTCTGTTATAGGAACGGAACTGTCCGGTCACATATACCTTCTGTCCTATGTAACTCTGCGAAGTGTCAATCAGACGCTCTGAAATCATCAATGGAATGTAGTCGGAAAAATTACTTAATCTGCTGACCGCTACCTCTACCATATAAAAGCCTTCCCCATACACTTCATGACTGTATTGGAAATCGGAAATAATCTCCCCTACAATGGATACCTGGTTGTTTTCTAAAATCTTATCTGCCATGAATCTTTCTCCTTTATTTAGTGTGTTTTCGAACGTTTTTACAGTACCATTCCAATGAGATGAAACTCATCAAAATCTGTCGATAACATTTTGGATATATTATGCATAAAGCCACTTTTCCATGCATATGCGCTGTGTCCTTGAACAAAGAATGTGCCTTGGCACATTCTCGCGCCTGCGGCGGTCGCTTGCGACATCTACCTTATACGCCGCAGTGTGCATCCTCGCGGAGCGTTTTTTTCTTTACAGGAAAGCAATTTCCTGTAAAGAAAGAAATACTTGCGTATTTTTCAATATGTGATAGAATAAAAACGCCGGTCATTTACAGACAGGCATTATATATAAGAAGAAACTGAATTTTATGCACTGATAGAAGGAAGGATTTTATATGAAAACAACAAGAGACGATATTAGAAACATAGCTATCATCGCCCACGTTGACCACGGTAAAACTACTCTGGTCGATGAGCTGTTGAAACAGAGTGGTGTATTCCGTGCCAATCAGGAAGTCCAGGAACGTGTCATGGATTCCAATGATATTGAGCGTGAACGTGGTATTACCATTCTTTCTAAGAATACTGCTGTATTCTACAAAGATGTAAAAATCAATATCATTGATACTCCTGGCCATGCCGACTTCGGTGGCGAGGTTGAGCGAGTTCTGAAAATGGTAAACGGTGTTATTCTTGTGGTAGATGCATTTGAAGGTGCTATGCCACAGACCAAATTCGTTCTTATGAAAGCACTGGAACTGAATCTGCCGGTTATTGTATGTATCAATAAAATTGACCGTCCAGAAGCAAGACCAGAAGAAGTTATTGATGAAGTATTAGAGCTTTTCATGGATTTAGACGCTTCTGACGAACAGTTAGACTGCCCATTCATCTTCGCTTCTGCAAGAGATGGATACGCCATAAGAAATTTAAATGATGAGCGCAAGGATATGACTCCTTTATTCGAAACCATTATCGACTACATTCCGGCACCTACCGGTGACCCGGATGCAAACACCCAGGTTCTTATCAGTACCATTGATTATAATGAATACGTTGGACGAATCGGTGTTGGTAAAGTAGACAACGGTGTCTTAAAGGTAAATCAGGATGCTATCGTAGTAAACCACCACGAGCCTGACAAACAGAAAAAAGTCAAAATCAGCAAATTATACGAATTTGATGGTCTGAATAAAGTAGAAGTAAAGGAAGCGAAAATCGGTTCTATCGTTGCTATTTCCGGTATTGCAGACATCCATATCGGTGATACCATCTGTGCAACAGACAACCCGGTTGCCATTCCTTTCCAGAAGATTTCTGAGCCTACTCTTTCCATGAATTTCATGGTCAACGACAGCCCGCTTGCAGGACAGGAAGGTAAATTCATTACTTCCCGTCACTTAAGAGACAGACTGTTCCGCGAGTTAAATACCGACGTCAGCCTTCGTGTAGAAGAAACCGACAGTGCAGACTGCTTCAAGGTTTCCGGACGTGGTGAGTTACATCTTTCCGTATTAATCGAAAATATGCGTCGTGAAGGTTATGAATTTGCAGTCAGCAAGGCTGAAGTTCTTTACCACACTGATGAAAACGGCAAGAAATTAGAGCCTATGGAATTAGCTTATGTTGACGTTCCGGATGAATTCACCGGTACTGTTATTGATAAATTAAGCCAGCGTAAAGGTGAGATGGTTGATATGCGTCCAATCAGCGGCGGCTATACCCGTATGGAATTTAACATTCCATCCCGTGGTCTTATCGGTTACCGTGGAGACTTCTTAACCGACACCAAAGGAAATGGTATCATCAATACCATTTTCAATGGCTATGCTCCATACAAGGGAGATATTGCTTATCGTAAACTTGGTTCCCTGATTGCTTTCGAATCCGGCGAATCCGTAACTTACGGTCTGTTCTCCGCTCAGGAGCGTGGTACTCTCTTCATCGGAGCCGGTGTAAAGGTTTACTCCGGTATGGTGATCGGTTCTTCCTCTAAACCGGAAGACATTGAATTAAACGTATGTAAGAAGAAACACTTAACCAATACACGTTCTTCTTCCGCAGACGAAGCGCTGACCCTTGTTCCACCAAAGATACTTTCCTTAGAGCAGGCATTAGACTTTATCGATGTTGACGAGCTCTTAGAGGTTACTCCAGAATCCTTACGTATCCGTAAACGTATTCTTGACCCGACCTTAAGAAAGAGAGCTAACTTCAAGAAATAAAAGTATCTCATGATATAGCATAAGAACTCCCCCGGATATTGAAATTTCTTCCAATATCCGGGGGAGTTTTCGATTACTATAAATGCCTAGTACGCACCATCTTTGTCATATTATTGCAGATATCCGTCCTTTATAATATCAGAAACCACACTGGTCGGAATCGTAAATTCTACAATTCCCATATAACCCGGTGCTACTTCATATTTATCAAAAACAATGGTCAACTCTCCTTCTTTGTTGACATAGAAATTTACATCATTCTTAATTCCATCAAAGCTGTAGCCATCTACATCCTTGTCTAAGAAGTATTGCAGGTTACTGTCTTTTTCCATATTTTCCTTCATCTGCTTTTCTATTTCCTCTGAAATCCGGTCCAGATAATCGGAATCCTTCTGAAATAAATCATTTAATGTAATGGTATTTCCGGTTTTCTTATCTACATTATAGATTTTCGTATACTGGTTCGATCCTGCCATTACAATGGAAGTATCAATTCTTAAAGCAAACAGCCGGTCGTTATCTGTCACTACCTGATAAGACGAATTCACTGCCTCATTACCATTCTCACCATCTTCAATGGAAGCTACATCAGACTGATAAGACTTAATAATACCACCGGCATACTTTTTCACTTCCTGATTCAGCTCGTCCGTCTCATCCGATAATACTTCCCCATCCTGATTTGTCACTGCCACCTGGGGAATGTCTACATTTGCTTCCATATTCTTATCATCCTGTACATCAGAATATGTAGAAAAGTTCACTACTTTTACAATTGTGCCAAGTAATGGAACCTCTTCCATGGCATGGGCTATTGTCGGGCTTACATTTACCGAAATCACCAGTGCAACCATAGCTGCCGCTACCGTTGCTGCTCCTTTTAAAAAGCGGATACTGCCTTTCTGGGTCTCCCTCTTTCCTTTTCTGATTCCGGCTTCCACCTGCGTTTTCAATGCTTCCGGGACTTCTATCTGCTCATATTCCTGCTTCATCCTGTCTATTTTCTCATGGTTCATGCTATTTCCTCCCTGGACATCTTTATCTTTAATTTCTTTAAGCTGCGATACAGGATTGATTTTACGGTGTTTGGATTTTCTTTCAGAAGATCTGCAATATCATCTATTTTCCATTCTTCAAAATATTTTAATATCACAATAGTTCTTTCCCGTTCTTCTAATTCTTCCAACGCTGCCAGCATATCCCAGTCTTTGTATACATCTTCTTTTGCTTCTTCCGGGATAAATACTCCACTTACGATACGCTTCTGTTTCTTGCACATATCCAGTGACGTATTTATAACAATCCGCCAGAGCCAGGTCTTAATATAGGTTTCTTCCTTCACCTGACCGGCATTTTTCATTGCCTTATATGCACTTTCCTGCACTACATCCATTGCGTCCTGTTCGTTCTTTACATAGGTAATTGCCAGCCGGTAAAGCTGCTCATAGGATGCAAGAATTTCCTGCTCCACCGCTTTTGCGATTCCTCTTTTCTTCATTCCTGTTTCCTCTTCTCTTTCCAAAAACCTGCATATGCAAAGAAAGCCTTTCAACCTTTGCTTTCTGTAAATTAGACGTTCCAGCCGGAAAAATAGTTTCATCTTTTTTATTATAACCCGCACAACTTACTGCCGGCAACTCCTTACCTGTGCTTTGCACCCAGAAAATGCTTCCTCTCTTTCATAAATCTCTCTTCTTTTTTGTACTTTTTATTTAGGAAAATGCATAGATTACTACAAAAAATGAATTGAGAATTGCTATGTGCGGTATTTCCGGTTTTTGTAATTTACATACTGATTTTTTAGAAAGGGAGCCTTATTATCGTAACATTCTATCTGATATGAGTGACGCACTTTATCACCGCGGGCCGGACTCCCATGGTATTTATTTAACCTCTCATACAGGGTTTTCCCACACCCGGCTTGCCATTATTGATCCTCATGGTGGACTTCAGCCTATGACCAGACATTATTGTGACGCAGACTTCACCATCGTCTATAATGGAGAACTTTATAATACGAAAGAACTCCGTGAGGAACTGGTTTCCCATGGCATGACCTTTCGTACTCATTCCGATACAGAAGTCATTTTAAATGGATTTCTTTTTGAAGGACCGTCCTTTGTCCGGAAAATGAATGGTATTTTCGCTTTTGCCATTTATAATGAGGCTCATCAGCTTCTCTACCTCTTCCGGGATGCCTTTGGTGTAAAGCCGCTCTTTTACCGGCTTTTTCATGACACACTTATCTTTTCTTCCGAGCCGAAGGGAATTTTCTGTTATCCCGGCTGCATCCCTTCGGTAAATAAAACAGGACTCTCCGAAATCTTTGGTCTTGGTCCTGCCAGGAACCCCGGCAATGCAGTTTATGAGCATATGGCAGAATGTCTGCCGGGACATTACCTCACTTTCAGTGCTTCCGGACTGAAAGATTACTGTTACTTCCGATTAGAAAGCCATCCACATACAGACAGCTACGAAGAAACCGTTGTCCACACAAAAGAGCTGCTGTTACAGTCCATCCGCCGACAGATGGTTTCCGATGTTCCTATCTGCACCTTTCTTTCCGGCGGGTTGGATTCCAGTCTTGTCTCTTCGGTCTGTGCGGAAGAATTAAGAAAAGAAGGGCAGACTCTTTCTACCTATTCCTTTGACTTTACAGATAATTCCCGTTACTTTAAGGCAAATGATTTTCAGCCCTCCGAAGACCGTCCCTTTGTGGATATTATGAAAAACTATCTTAAGAGTGAGCATCAATATCTGACCTGTGACAACCGCTCCCAGGCTGACTTACTCTTTGCTTCCATGAAAGCCCATGACCTTCCATGTATGGCTGACGTTGACTCATCCCTGCTCTTCTTCTGCCGGGAAGTCAGTAAGCAGCATAAGGTAGTCCTGACCGGAGAATGTGCCGATGAAGTTTTCGGCGGCTATCCGTGGTTTCACCGGAAGAATTTTCTTTCCTGCAACACGTTTCCATGGACACCGGATTTGTCTTTCCGCAAGTCTTTCTTAAAAGACGAAATTGCAGATGCACTGTCCTTAGATTCCTATGTGCAAAGTTCTTATGAAAATGCCATTGCAGAGGTCGATATTCTGCCATCGGACAATGATACGGAATGCAGCCGCCGGCGTATTTCCTATCTTAACATCCGCTACTTTATGCAGACTCTGCTAAACCGCATGGACCGCACCAGTATGTTCTCCGGTCTGGAAGCCCGCGTTCCTTTTGCAGATAAAAACCTGGTTTCTTATGTCTTTAATGTGCCATGGGAAATGAAAGCCAAAGATGGTCTTGTGAAAAATCTTTTGCGGCAGTGTGCGAAAGACTATCTTCCGGACACCATTACTTTCCGCAAGAAAAGTCCTTATCCTAAGACCTACCATCCTTACTATGAACAGCTCCTGCGTCAGCGTCTGAGTGCACTGCTGACCACCGGGGAAAGTCCCCTTCTTGCACTGATTGATAAAGAAAAGACTATGCAATTCTTAAATCAGGAAGGAGACTATGGCAAACCATGGTATGGCCAGCTTATGGCAGGTCCTCAGATGATTGCTTATCTCCTGCAGATTCATTACTGGCTCAGTGAATATAAGATTGACCTTCATTTATAATCTACCGGCATTGGAGACAGCACCACCGGCTGCAGCTGTTTTTCTTTCATGGCTGCAGCAATAGTCTCCTCTAACCGGCAAAAATCCGCCACCAGAGAATGAGGTTTCTTCTGATAATCATCCTGCCGGAAAGGCACAAAATAGATATGCTTCATATTCATCAGCAGTCCGATATTTCTAAGATTCATGGACAAAGCATCATTGGTAGAAATTGCCAGCACCAACGGCTTTTCATTTCTAAGATGCGCTTTAGCTGCCATAAGCACTGTGGTATCTACAATGCCCTGCTGCAGCTTTGCCATGGTATTTCCGGTACATGGTGCAATTGCCATCACATCAAAAAGTCCTGACGGACCGATGGTTTCCGCCTGCACGATACTTTGAATTCCCCTTTCTCCTGTAATCTCCTGCATTCTGTTTTGAAATACTTCCGCTGTCATAAATCTGGTATCCAAAGTTCCTGCATGTCTGGAGTATACCGGAATAACTTTTATTCCTTTTTGCACCAGTGCTTCTGTCGTCCGGAGTATCTTCCCAAAAGTGCAGAAAGAGCCGGTAATTCCAAGTCCTAATGTAAGCTTATACTCTTCCATAATCTGCTGCTCCTCTTTCTATTATCCGGGCAAGAATGATTCCTGCACTTTCTGTCAGTATTCTTCCAGGAACGGCAGTAAGATGTTCCACATGAATACCTTTTTCTTCTAACTCCTCTGCCGGAAGTCCGCCACCAGTTGTAATATCCCATAGATATGTTTTCTCATCGCACCATTTTAAGACTGTGTCTATTGGACATGGTTTATCTGCCATATAAAAAATCCACTCAAAGTTCTGCTCCTCTGCATTCTCCTGCCACAAGCTACACCCCATTTCCATTGCCACCCGCTGACAATCTTCCTTTATATCATAAACAGTTACTTCCGCTTCCAAAGATAAAAGCAGCTTTGCCATGGCTCTTCCACAATAACCAAAACCTGCCACCAGACAGTTTCTTCCTTTCACGCAGCACCTGCTCTTTGTCATTGCTTCTACAAGGCAGCCTTCTGCTGTCAGTCCGGCATTCTCATTTCTAAAGACTTCATCTTCCATATAATCAACCAGCCGTATCCGCCGCCCTGATGGTCTTCGTGTCAGAACCTCCGGGAAACAACCTCCATAAATAACACTTCTCTCCGCTGCATAGGATAATACCATTCCTATTTTTACCCTGCTTCCTCTGATTCTGCCATCCTCCTCCAATGCCCGCAACGGTAATACAATAATCTGACTCTGCATCAGTCGCCGGATATTCTGCTCCGTTATTTCTATGATTCCAATTCCTGATTCCATCAGACAACGTTTCAATGCCGGTGTTCTTTCATCTGCTCCAATGATTGCGATTTGCATTTCATCCCTCCTTGCCTTGCAATCGTCTGTTATTACTATATGCGGATGCTCCATTTTGTTACCGACAGCAAAAGAAAACAGAACCGGTTTGCACCGATTCTGTTTTCCTTTATCTGTTTTCTTTTTATCTGCTATTTTTTAAACTGCTACAATAACACCGCCATTATTGGCATACATGGTGCTGACTCCTGCAGTATCTACAATTCTGATATCTTTAAATTTTGCCAGCTTTTCCAATTTTTCTTTTACCTGTTTTGCACGTTCCGGACAATTGCAATGTGCGATGGATAAAATCTTCTTTTCACACTCTTTCGTCCTCTTTACAATTTCATTAACCATATAGTCCAATGCCTTTGTCATTCCTCTTGCCTGTCCCAGCTGACAGATTGTACCCTCGGGCGTGGCCCCCATTACCGGCTTGATATTTAATGCCCCGGCAACCCAGGCTTTCAGGTTACTGAGTCTGCCGTTTTTACGCAGAGTCTCTAAAGTCTCTAATACAAAGAAGGTCTGCTGGTCTTTAATATATTTTTCTGTCTCAGCAACCACTTCTTCAAAGCTCTTTCCGGCTTCCTCTGATTCCTGTATCTTTTCTGCAATCAGAGTCTCTCCAATGGATGCGGAACAGGAATCAAATACATGAATCTGTTTTGCCCTATGTTCTTCTAAATAAAGCTTCTTTGCCAGCTCTGCACTGTTATAAGAACCGCTTAATTTACTGGAAAGTGTTACTACATATACATGCTCTGCTTCTCCTAAATATGCTTCCACATATCTCTGTGGAGATGGGCAGGATGACTTCGGGCTATGCCTGCTTTCCTTTACCCTGCGAATAAACTCCAGTTGATCAAAGGATTCATCATCCACCACATGGTATCCATCTACCTCAAGCTCTAACGGAACAGACTGGAATCTTCCATCTGCTTTCATATCATCAAATAACTCTCCACAGCTGTCTACTATGATTTTGTAGCTCATTTTCTATCCTCCTGATTGCGTGGTCATCTCTCTTATAGTATGTACGCAATGTTTAAAATTATATATTATGTTTTCCTTTGTAATAACAAGTAGTTTTCATTACTACGTCATATTATCATAAATATTACGTTTTGAAAAGAGGATATTTAAATTTTTATAATATTTCACAAATATTTTATTTTTTCAGGAAAGTAAGTACCCGCATTGTCTCATTTTTCATATAAAATAAGGAACTATCCCCGGTATAATAATCCCCGATATGCCCTTCTTCAATGAAAAACTGCTGTGCCTGCCCATAAACTGCCTCATCCTCAAACTTCATCTGTACAGGGTGGCTGTCAAGCTCTGTAAATAATGCTCCGATATCTTCCGGATACCAGTCCTTAAAATAACAATTTTCCTGCACAAAATAACTGTCATCCAGGCAATTGCATTCCGGCAATGAAAAATTCACATTGGGACTGTGGGTCTGAAATAACTCTTCTGTAGTTGCAGTAAAAAAGCAATAATCTACCACTTCAGCTACATCTCCGAAGTCATCCGGACTGTTGGAAGTTGGATTACCCCAGGTAGTATCCATATAATAATAGGCTCCATCCAGTTCGATGAGATTCCATGCATGTGGTTCTCCATTGGCAGTTCCTGTCACTATCGTACATGGAATATCTAATAAATCCATCAGATATTTTGTGGCACAGGCATAGCCCTGGCACACCGTTCTTCCCTCTAGAAATACACTGATGATATTCTGATTATTCTCTGCATTAAGGTCATAATTTACCGTACGCACCAGCGTATCAAATATAAACCGCGCTTTCTGGTAATCACTGTCCTCGGATGAAATGCCGCCAAGCAGTACGTCGACCTTTTCATCAATTGCCGCCTGTGTCTCCTGTCTTGCAGCTTCATCCATTGTATACTTCGGTGCAAACTTAAGCCCGGTCAATACACCCGCACGGGAATATTCCGTATAGGAATAGCCATCCACCCAGAAGAGTCCACCATAGTCTGCCATAATTGCTTCATACATTTTTGCCAGTACGTCTTTATCTAATGTAGCAACTGCCACCTCTTCCCGATGATTTAAAATAGCATCCAGCATCTCATCATAAACAAGCTGTTCTTCTTCCGTAAGCTGGCCATATACATATTTTTCCTCTGAAACCGACTCTACCGGAAGCAAGGTATTATCCGGTATCTGTCCATTGATATCTTCTACTACTTCATCTACCCATTCTTCAACGGATGACGTATTACAGCCGGTAAACAGAAATGCCATAAGTATTCCTGCAATACCGGTTAATAATCTTTGTTTTCTCATATCATTTCCTTTCGATCTGCTTCTTTTCATAGACATTCTACAATACTTTCTCTGTTTTTTCTATCCGGTTTGTGTTACACTTTAAAAATGAGGAGGATACTATGATTGCAATACAACTTTTACAAGTAAAGGATTTTATGAATAAATTACTTCGCACGGATTTATTTGACCACTTCTTATTATCAGAAGCTACCATCCGTGGAAAAGGTTCCTATGAAATCGACGGACATCTTGTACCGGATTTCTACAGTCCGGAAGAACTGGATGAACTGGAACTAACCGGTTTAAGCTGCCTGCCTTTTGGCATGCTGCGTGAAAACTGCTTCGCCCTGATCAAGGGAAAACATACCCCCTCCTATTTCCGCTTTATCTTTCAGCTTTCTCCAAAGAATCTTAAAAATACTCTGGAAGTAAGTAAAAGTGGTCTGACTACCCAGGATTTGAATGGAGTTTTCTTAAACATCAAATTTCAGGATGGTATTCTTTCCTGTACCAATGGTGTATCTTACCGCAGTTTTACCTTAGACCACACCTTCGACCAGGAATGGGATCTGCTGATACGAAAATTTTTTGCCGGGCATGATATCCCCTATACTGATATCAACTAATTTTCTTTACTTTTAAAATAAATTATGCTATTCTAAGCATAGCCGTATGGCTAGATAATTTTTGTGGAGGTACTATAATGAACGGTACAGTTAAATGGTTTAATAACCAGAAAGGTTACGGATTCATCTCTGATGCAGAAGGTAATGATGTATTCGTACACTACTCAGGACTTAACATGGATGGTTACAAATCCTTAGAAGAAGGCGCAGCAGTAGAATTTGACGTAACAGAAGGCGCTAAAGGTCCTCAGGCAACTAATGTAACAGTAATTAAATAGTTGCAATAATCAAGGTTTTTCAATGTACCTTTCTCAGATATAGAATTTGATTTTTAATAATGATTTTTTATGTTGATTAAGATATAACGAACGAATTTGATTAAGAAAAATGGGATTGCTTCCTTCGGTATTATTACCGTTGGCTGCAATCCCGTTTTCTTACCTGTATGCAAACAACATAGAAACTGCTGCTCCGATAAAAATAAAGAAATCGGAAATATTAAATACAATTCTTGAAAAGCGTTTCCACGGTGTATCAAAGCGGATATAATCCACCACATGCTTCTTATGAATTCTGTCCCAGAGATTACTTAATCCGCCGCCAGCCATCATACTCATACCGGTTTTCAGTCCTGTATTTCCTTTTCTTAATACAAATCCATATATGGTCATCAGTCCTGCCATGCATGCACTGTGTAACCCCAGCATAATTTTCGGTTTCTTCGCTAAAAGATTCAATGCGGCTCCATTGTTATAATATTTTTCAATTACAACCGGAAGCTTTGGAACTCTTCTTTCTTTTCCCAACGGCTCCTTCTTATCAATCCGCTGCTTGATTCCTTCATCCAGCCCAAAAATGGATACCACCAGTAATAAATATTTCATGGAAACTCCTCCTTCTTTTGTCCTGCCTGATTCCTTCTACCCTTTTCTTTCTATTCCGCCTGCTCTATAATTCTATGTCAGCAATCACATCCCGCAGTGCTTTTGCTGACGCATGAAGCCTTGCCCGCTCTTCTTCGTCTAATGACACCGGAAGAATCTGCTCCACGCCACCGGCATCCACCACTGCCGGCATGCTCAGCACGATATCGGAAATGCCATATTGCCCATGCATCAGACTGGACACCGGAAGCACCGAATGTTCATCCCGGACAATACATTCACAAATCCGCTTAATCGCCATTGCAATCCCATAATAGGTTGCCTGCTTACGCTCTATGATTTCATAAGCACTATTCTTTACTTCTTCATATATACGCTTCGTATGACTTTCATATTCCTCATAGCCACGCAGCTTATAAATCTGTTCCAACGGAATACCGGATACGTTGGCAGAACTGAATACCGCCACCTCGCTGTCTCCGTGTTCTCCTACAATAAATGCATGCACACCACGATTGTCAATGCCAAGCTGTTTTCCCAGCATATTTTTTAACCGGGCAGTATCCAATACAGTTCCGGAACCGATTACCCGGTTTTCCGGAAAACCGGATAATTTCAATGCTGCCAGCGTCAGTATATCCACCGGATTCGATACGATGAGTAATATGCCACGACACCTTCTGTTAGCAATTTCCGGGATAATATTTTTGTAAATGGCTACATTTTTCTTTACCAGCTCAAGCCTTGTTTCTCCCGGTTTCTGGTTCGCTCCCGCCGTAATGATAATAATGTCGGCATCCACAATGTCATCATAACTGCCGGCATATATTTTCATCGGTGCAGCAAATGGCATTCCATGGCTGATATCCATGGCCTCTCCTTCCGCTCTTGCTTTATCCACATCAATTAAAACCAGTTCAGAAAAGAGCTTGCTCTGCATCAGTGTAAATGCAGTGGCAGAGCCGACAAACCCACATCCGATAATGGCTGCCTTTCGTAAATCAATTGCATGTTCCTGTTTCATCTTTACCCTCCTGCTTCGTGCTTTCTATATAGAATCCCACAGAAGCAGTTATTCTATGCAAACAAGAACCTCTTATGTCCGGCGCAATTGTTCGAAGGTCTGATAGAGATTTAATGTTCCATAGCCCCATTCCCGGTTCGGATAGACTCTGCTTTCCAGCCGCACCGCGCCGCGGATAAAATCATTTTTAATTTCTGCATTTGTAATATCAGTATTATAACCACGCTCTACTGCCCATTCCAGATACAGTGCTGCAGCTCCTGCAGTAATTGCCGCTGCAATGCTGGTACCACTTCTTGCCTCAAAACGGTTGCCCGGTGCCGGTCCAATTACATTGACACCCGGTGCTGCAAAATCCGGCTTTACCTGTCCTGATGCAGTGTATCCTCTGCTGGAATTCAGATAAATACTGCCATTTCCTGCATTGTATCCACCTGCTGTCATCGGTGCAGCTGCATTTCCCGGCATGGTAATCGTCGTATCCGGATTAGAGCGGATAAAGGAAATATCACCGGCAATCAGTCCGGTAATCGGAAGCCACATGTGATATCTTCCTTCTATACTGTAATTGCCATTTACCTCAATCGTCCAGATGCCTCTGGTGGGCCGGTCAAACCGGATATAAATAAGCTGATCTCCTGTGGCAGTGCCAACAATGCGGTAATCAATGGTAACCTGTGTATTTTCAAATACAAAACGGTATACCTCTCTGCCATCCTGCTGCACCCGGACACCTGCCGTCCGCTCTCCCGTTGGCGATATAATCTGCACCGAATAAAGCTCCGGAGCCTTTGCCCACATTTCAATATGGAAACCCTCCACTGGATCTTCAACATTTACTTCTACCACATCACTCTGCTGCCCGAATGCAACTTCTCCGTAATAATGATGTCTGGCAGTAGCTTCATTCCCTGCTGCTACCACAACTGCCGTATTACGCTTTAAGGAAACATAATTAAGATAATACGAAATCACACTGTTTCCACTGTGATCCCCGGAATTGCTTCCAAGCCCAAGATAAATCACCAGAGGGCGGCGATATCGTTCCGCCAGTCTGGTCAGATATGCCACCCCCGCCATAATATCATTTTCCTGATAAGCCTTTGCACCTTCCGGAATATAATAAAAACGCCTTAAATATTCCTTTGCCGGCTTCAGCTTTACCATGGCAATCTGTGCATAGGGTGCTACTCCGGCAAATTTCTCCGAAAGTTTTTCGCTTCCTGCCGCAAGACCTGCCATAAAGGTACCATGTCCTTCTTCATCCCGGTGAGGTACTACCCGAAGAGGTGCATCTGTTAACAATGCCATATCGATCTGTTCTTTTGTATATTCCGTTCCATAGAGGAATCCCTCTGGTGTATCTCCGCTTTGAATGCTCTGATCCCAGATTCTTAATATACGGCTGCTGCCATCGGAATTACGGAATACTTCATTCTGATAATCAATTCCGGTATCCACAAATCCAATCAGAACACCCTGCCCTCTCAAAGCAAGATTTGGCTGACTCTGTACCTTTATGATTCCGCCTGCCTGCAATGCCTCTTCGTCTAATGTGGTAAAACATTTTGGAATTGCCGAATAGGTATACTGGTCAATATCCAGCTTCGGCAAGCCTGCACTCTGCAGATAGACTACATTAAAATCTTTATCAATATTCTGGATACAGTCTTCCGGAAGATATTCATTTTCAAGTCTCAGATAGGAAACCAGAAGGTCGTAATATTCTTCCGAGTATGGTGCGTCTTTACAATCTTCCATATAAGCTCCGGCACTTATTTTCTTTTATTTTATTCGTTTACCGGTAATGCTGCCACTCCACGCATAGTGATAAGCGGACCGCCCTTTTTCTCAATATAATCTCTTGTAATCGTTACCTGGCCGATGTTTTCGTCCTTTGGAATCTCATACATGATATCTAACATAAATTCTTCAATAATGGAACGAAGTGCTCTGGCTCCGACCTTCTTCTCTTTTGCTTTCTCTGCAATTGCCCGCAATGCATCCTCTTCAAATACAAGATTCACTTCGTCTAATGCCAGAAGCTTCTGATACTGCCTGATGATAGCATTTTTCGGCTCCTTTAAAATACGAACCAGCATATCAACGGTAAGCGATTCCAAGGTAAAGAGAATCGGAAGTCTTCCGATAAACTCCGGTATCATTCCAAACTTCTTTACATCTTCTACCGTTACTTTCTGTAACAGATTCTCATCATTATCATATTTATCCTTCAAATCTGCCTGGAAACCAATGGATGCCTGCTTATTGAGACGTTCTTTGATAATCTCTTCAATATCCGGAAAAGCTCCACCACAGATAAAAAGGATATTCTTAGTGTTAACGGTAACCATCGGAACCATGGCATTCTTGCTGCTGGCTCCCACCGGCACTTCCACTTCTGCTCCTTCAAGAAGCTTTAACATTCCCTGCTGTACGGATTCTCCGCTGACATCACGCTGGTTGGTATTCTTCTTCTTGGCGATTTTATCAATCTCATCAATGAAAATAATGCCATGCTCTGCCCGCTCTACATCATTATCTGCAGCTGCAAGCAATTTGCTGACAACACTTTCGATATCGTCTCCGATATAACCTGCCTCGGTTAAGGAAGTCGCATCTGTAATTGCCAGCGGCACATCCAGAAGTCTTGCCAGTGTCTTCACCAGATAAGTCTTACCACTTCCGGTCGGTCCAATCATTAACATATTGGATTTCTCGATTTCAATATCATCCATCGTATCGGTTGCCACACGTTTATAGTGATTATAAACTGCCACAGACATTACCTTCTTGGCATATTCCTGACCAACCACATATTCATCCAGGCTTGCCTTAATCTTATGTGGTGCCGGAATCTTCTTAATATCTAATTTCGGAGCTTCTGCTTTCTCTTCTTTGGTTTTCTTTTTCTTAATCTTCTGACTCTGCGGCATAAAGCCCTGCAGATCAGAAAGATTAATCATACTGATATTGGGCATCTGACCATTTGGCATAAAATCACCCATTGGAAATCCTGAGTTATTCATGCTGTCGAAGGTTCTCTGCATACAGTCTTTGCAAATGCAGATATTATTCGGAATCTTTATCATCTGACCGGCAACGCTTTCCGGTCTGCGGCAGATGTAACAGATTTCTTCGTATTCATCCTTCTTCTCATCTGTGTTCTCTTTCGTTGCGTCTTCTACAGTATCTATATTTTCAAGTTCTCTCTTGTCTTTATTCTCTGCCATATCTGATTCTCCTATTCTCTCAAATCTGTTTTAAGATTCTAAAACATTGCTTTTATTATAATTCAAGCCGGTTTTAATCTCAACCTTCGCAGCCATAATTTTATAAAATCTTCATATATGACAAAACCTGATGTTTTTTACTATTTTTCGAAATTTGCAATCGTTATCGATGTATTCACTGCTGGAACTATCGGCTGGATTGGAGCAATCTTAGGTCTTATAGGAACTATCTTAGGTGCTATCGGACATAAGAATCAGGCTAAATGTGCTACCGGCGGACTTGTATGTTCTATCATCGGATTAGTATTAGGCTTACTGCTTTACATCGCATGTGTTGCATGCGTTGCATCTGCAGGTTTGTTATAATAGAACCGACTTTTTAAAAGGGTGATACTATGTCGATTTATCTTAACATTCTGGGATTTCATATCCCATCATACGGACTTATGATTACCCTTGGGGTAATCCTTGCAAATGTATTTGCACTTTACCCCCTTAAGAAATATAAGTTGATTTTTGATGATTTTCTTATATTAGAAGCATACACATTACTTGGCGCCTTTACAGGCGCCAAGCTTTTGTATCTTATCATTTCTTATCGGGAGATTGACTGGTCCCGTTTTTTAGAACCCAGGTATTTTAATTATATCATGTCAAGTGGATTTGTATTCTATGGTGGACTCATTGGCGGACTTCTCTGCTTTCTTTTTGCAGGAAAATTCCATCATATCAACAGCAAGCCTTATATTACACACCTGATTTATCTGATTCCATGGATTCACGGTTTCGGACGCATCGGCTGTTTTCTTGCCGGCTGCTGTTATGGCATTCCATATGACGGTCCTTTTGCTGTACAATTTCCGGAAGGCTCTCTGGCACCATCGGATACGCCACTGTTTCCGGTTCAGTTAGTAGAAGCAATCTGTCTTCTGATTCTTGCGATTGTACTTGCTGTGCTGGATTTAAAGAAATCTTATCCCCATACCATTGCCATTTATTTCATCGTCTATGGTATTCTCCGGTTCCTGTTAGAATATGTGCGTTACGATGCCGTCCGCGGCCATCTTTTAGCACTCTCCACTTCCCAGTGGATTAGTCTTGGATTTGTAGTGGGAACCGTATGCTATCTTATCCGGGCGGCACATAAGAAAAAGAAAGATATGGTTCCATAACGGGAAACAAAAAATCCTGCAATATGGAAGTTTGTTCTTACATACTTTCCATACTGCAGGATTTTTTATAAATTTGAATGTGCTTTCGAAACACATTCTGTCATGCTCTTTTCAAAGCTTTATCACAACTCTTATAACAGTTCTTTTAAGATTTTATTTACCATTCCAGGATTTGCTTTACCCTTCATAGCTTTCATGGTCTGACCTACTAAGAAGCCAATTGCCTTTTCTTTCCCATTGCGGTAATCTTCTACCGACTGTGGATTCTCTTCGATGACTTTGGCAATGGTATCACGCAATGCACCTTCGTCATTTACAGTCTTTAATCCATGCTCTTCTACATATTTATCCGGGTCGATATCCTCTGCAAAAATCTGCTCAAATACTTCTTTTGCCACATTGCCATTGATGGTTCCGGCATCGGTAAGCTCAATTAATTTTGCCAGATTTTCCGGTGAAAATGCGATATCCTCCGGGTCTTTATTCTGCTCCTTTAAGATTCGCATGGTCTCACCCATCAGCCAGTTGGATACTTTCTTTGGCTTATTGCAGATTGCAGTTGTTGCCTCAAAAACATCTGCCATTTTCTTTGCAGATGTTAAAATGTTGGCATCATATTCCGGCAGGCCTAATTCATCCTGATAACGCTGACGTTTTGCTTCCCGAAGCTCCGGCTGGCTGTCTTTTATGCGTTGTAACCATTCATCACTGATGACGATTGGAACCAAATCCGGTTCCGGGAAATAACGGTAATCCTGTGCATCCTCTTTGGAACGCATGGCATAGGAATATCCCTGGTCATCATTCCAGCGTCTGGTCTCCTGAACCACCTTTTCGCCAGACTCAATCAAATCAATCTGTCTTGCTGTCTCTGCTTCAATGGCTCTTGCAATTGCTTTAAAGGAACCGATATTTTTCATCTCGGTACGGGTACCAAATTCTTTTGCTCCTACTTCACGGACAGATAAGTTGACATCTGCACGCATGGAGCCTTCCTGCATCTTACAGTCAGATGCACCAAGATACTGCACAATCATTCTTAATTTATCAAGATAAGCAATGACTTCCTCTGCAGAACGCATATCCGGCTCAGATACAATCTCAATCAGTGGCACACCGGAACGGTTATAGTCCACCAGGGAAACATCTTCCCAGTCATCATGGACTAATTTTCCCGCATCCTCTTCCATATGAATCTCATGGATTCCAATGGTTTTCTTTCCTTCTGAAGTCTCAATCTCGATGCCGCCATCGTGGCAGATTGGAAGATAAAGCTGGGAAATCTGATAGTTCTGAGGATTGTCCGGGTAGAAATAGTTCTTCCGGTCAAATTTACAATACTGGTTGATTTCACAATTCATGGCAACACCTACTGCCATGGCATATTCTACCACCTGTTTATTTAAAACCGGAAGAGAGCCCGGCATACCGGTACAGACCGGACAGGTGTGTGTATTTGGTGCACTTCCGAATGCAGTAGAACAGCCACAGAAGATTTTGGTCCTGGTTGCCAGTTCCACATGGACTTCCAGTCCGATGACGGTTTCATACTGTTTACTCATAATCTTCTTTTCCTCCTATTCTGCTGCTAACGGGCTGTGCTGATATGGTCTTGTCTGTTCAAAGGCATAAGCGGCACGGATGATATTCTTCTCCTTGAAGCAGTCTCCAATCAACTGCATGCCAATCGGAAGTCCCTTGCTGTCAATGCCGCATGGCAGGCTGATTCCCGGAAGTCCTGCCAAGTTCACCGATACGGTATAGATATCGCCTAAATACATTTTTAACGGGTCGCTTAAGGACTCTCCCAACTTCGGAGCGGTGGTCGGTGCTGCCGGTCCTAAGATAACATCATATTTTGCAAATGCTTTATCAAATGCCTGCTTAATCAATGCTTTCGTACGCAGTGCTTTTAGATAATATGCATCATAATAACCGGAACTTAAAACAAAGGATCCTAACATGATACGACGTTTTACTTCTGCTCCGAAGCCTTCGGAACGAGATTTCTTATACATGTTGTGAAGTCCTTCGTAGTCTTTCGTACGATAGCCATATTTTACGCCATCAAAACGAGCAAGGTTGGAGCTTGCTTCTGCATCTGCAATTACATAGTAAGCAGGGATTGCATATTCTACCAGGCTCAAATCGAACTCTTCTACGATAGCACCTTTTTCTTCTAATTTCTTAGCGGCTGCTAAAATAGCATCCTTTACTTCTTCATCCAGTCCTTCTCCAAAATAATCTCTTGGAATACCGATTTTCATTCCTTTCACATCATCGACTAATGCACTGGTAAAATCGGTCTCTTCTCTCTGAATGGAAGTAGAATCCTTTTTATCATAGGAAGTAATTGCCTCTAAAATGGTTGCGCAGTCTGTCACATCTTTGGCAACCGGTCCTATCTGATCCAAAGAAGAACCATAGGCAATCAGTCCATATCGGGATACGGTTCCATAGGTTGGCTTAATTCCTGTGACACCACAAAATGCACTCGGCTGACGGATGGATCCACCTGTATCAGAACCCAATGCATAGAAGCACTCTTCTGCTGCTACTGCAGCACAGCTTCCACCGGATGAACCGCCCGGTACATGCTTGGTATTCCATGGATTTTTGGTCTCTCCAAAAGCAGAGGTCTCTGTGGTACTTCCCATGGCAAACTCATCCATGTTGGTCTTTCCAAGAATTACTGCTCCGGCTTTTTCCAGATTTAATACTGCTTCTGCGGTATAAGTCGGAATAAAGTTATATAAAATTTTAGAACTGCAGGTGGTCAGCATTCCTTTTGTGCACATATTATCTTTGATTGCAACCGGAACTCCTGCCAGCGGTCCTGTCAATGTGCCGTCATCAATGAGCTTCTGCACTTCTGCCGCACGCTTCATTGCACCTTCTTCATCTACGGTAACAAAACTGTGTACCGCATCCTCTTTTGCTGCAATGGCATCTAAGGCGGCTCTTGTAGCTTCTTCTACTGATACTTCATGGGCTTTGATTTTCTTTCCAAGCTCTACTGCTGTCAGTGATAATAACTTCATCTTCTGCCGCCTCCTTTACTGATCTACGGTCTTTGGTACAACAAATGCCCGGTCTCTGCGTTCCGGCGCGTTGGCAAGGGTATCCTCGCCGCCGTCACCATTGGTTACTACATCTTCCCGGAATACATTATGCACCGGAAATACATGGGACATCGGTTCTACACCGGATGTATCCAGTTCATTTAATTTATCAATATAATCTAACATGCTTTCCATGTCTTTTTTTGCTGCTGCTTTTTCCTCTTCGGAAAGCTCAAGCTTTGCAAGGATTCCAACGTATTCCATGGTTTCATCTGAAATCACATTTGCCATTGTTTTTCCTCCTTAATCACGTACTTTGATATGAACTTCTCTTAACTGTTGCTCGGTTACTTCGTTTGGTGCTCCGCACATCAAATCCTGTGCATTTCCATTCATCGGATAAGCAATGACTTCACGGATGTTATCCTCGTTACGCAGTAACATAATCATACGGTCAATGCCAGGAGCCATTCCTGCGTGTGGCGGTGCTCCAAACTGAAATGCATTGTATAATGCTCCGAATTTATTTTTCAGCACTTCTTTATCATAACCTGCGATTTCAAAGGCTTTCTCCATAATCTGCATATCATGGTTACGGACTGCACCGGAGGAAAGTTCCACACCGTTGCAGACGATATCGTACTGGTATGCTAAGATGTCCAGCGGATTCATGGTATTGAGTGCCTCTAAGCTGCCCTGAGGCATGGAGAATGGGTTATGGGTAAATCCGATTTTCTTGGTCTCCGGGTCACGCTCGAACATTGGGAAATCATTGACATAACAGAAACGGTATGCATCTTTCTCAATTAAATCCAGCTTCTCGCCTAATTCATTTCGAATCATGCCTGCATAATATGCGGCACGCTCTTCTTTATCTGCCATGAAGAAAATGGTATCTCCTACTTCAAGGCCTGCCAGATTTCTGAATTCTTCTTTCATGTCATCCGGGATAAATTTGTCAATCGGTCCCTTATAGCTTCCATCTTCTAATACTTCCAGATATCCTAATCCACCCATTCCGATTCCGGTTGCAAATTTCAAAAGTTTCTCATGGAAACCTTTCGACATTTCTGCATGTACGCGGATGGCTCTTACGGTCTTTCCGATAAATGGCTTAAAGGTACATCTCTGGAAGAACTCTGTCACATCGATGATACGAAGTGGGTTCCGAAGGTCCGGTTTGTCACTTCCGAACTCTAACATTGCCTGCTTATAACTGATGATTGGATACGGTGCTTTCGTTACTTTGCTGCCTTCCGGTGCGAATTTCTCAAAGGTTGCAGAAAGTACTTCTTCACCAATCTTAAATACATCTTCCTGGGTTGCAAAGCTCATTTCAAAGTCAAGCTGATAGAACTCTCCCGGTGAACGGTCTGCTCTTGCATCCTCATCACGGAAACATGGTGCAACCTGAAAATATTTATCAAATCCGGATACCATCAGAAGCTGTTTGTACTGCTGTGGTGCCTGTGGCAATGCATAAAATTTTCCTTTGTATTTTCTGGATGGCACGATGTAATCTCTTGCGCCCTCCGGAGAAGATGCACAAAGAATCGGAGTCTGAATCTCTAAGAATCCCATCTCTGTCATTTTCTCTCTTAAGAATGAAATTACCTTGGAACGGAAAATAATATTGTCTTTTACTTTCTGGTTTCTCAAATCCAGATAACGGTATTTCAACCGGACATCCTCGCGGACTTCCTTACTGGTCATTACTTCAAATGGAAGTTGTGTATAAACCTCTCCTAAAATATCTACACTCTTTGCCTCTAATTCAATGGTTCCGGTCGGAATCTTTGGATTGTAGGTCTCTTCATCTCTTTTTTCAATCAGACCTTCTATGGAAACTGCCTGCTCCTTGCGGATTCCCTCTAACAGTTTTCCATCCCGGATTACAATCTGCATTACTGCATACATATCTCTTAAATCAATAAAGGATACGCCGCCATGGTCACGGATATTCTCTACCCAGCCTGCTACCCGAAGTGTCTTTCCAATGTCGTTTTCGCTTACCTGATTTAAGGTTACGTCTCTGTAAATGTTGCTCATCTTATCTACTCCTTTTCTGATATGATTGTCAGCCCGGAGTATAAAAATAACCCCGGAATACTGACTCGTATTCCGGGGCGAATAATCTTCTTATCCGCGGTACCACCCGCATTGGAAAATGAATGCTTCATCTTCCCTCTCTTCGTGCGTAACGTGCACTACGTACTGACCTACTGTAATTCAGCCAGTCGGCTCCAGAGTGTTCCCTTTGCTTTCTCTTCCAAACAGCGCTCTCAGTCGGTGACGCTGTATTCCTGTCGGCCTCTAAAAGTAAGAGTCTCTTTCCCAGCTTTTGCAACTATATCTCCTAGTTGTTGACTATGATAGCACTGCTTTTTTTGTTTTGCAAGTATTTTTTACAAATCTGATGCTATTTTTTCACTATGTCCTTTATATTATCCAGATTTATTTTATATAATGAACATAATCTGCTTTTCTCGGAGCAGCTTCTTTTGCCGGTTCTTTTGCATAGCCGATGACACAGTTTCCAATACCTTCGTAATCTCCTTCAATGCCAAGTTCCTTTAAGATTGCTTTTCCTTCTTCCCGCTCAAAAGTCTCTTTGGCACGGTGAATCCAGCAGCTTCCAAGGCCTAAGGAATGTGCTGCCAGCATCAGATTGCCCATGACAAGGCTTCCATCATATAGATAGGTTGGGCGGCTCTTATCTGCTAACACCACCAGTACAACCGGTGCTCCATAAAACGGATCGCCGGTTGTTCCCATAATCTCGGCATTTACCTTGGAAAGTCTGTCCCTTACTTTCTTATTGGTAACTGCAAGTATAATCGGTGACTGCCTGCCCATTCCGGTAGCCGCATAGGTTCCGGCTTCCACTACTTCTGCAATCAGCTCTTCCGGCACCATATCTTCCTTATAACCTCTGATACTTCTTCTTGTCTCCATTGCTTTTATGATCTCGTTCATTCCTTACTGCTCCTTTCTGATGCTCCGGCGGAAAATTTCATCCGCCTCTTTCACTACTTTTATTTCTCCGGTCTCAATCATATGTTTGATGCGGTTCATATACCAACTGTCACTGATTCCAAGGGGATATTTTAACAACAGATTTCCAATAAGTCTTGCCTGTATGATTTCGCCCTCCGGCAGTTCTCTTCGAATCAAGAAATCATAAAAATCCTCTTTTACGCCCACCAGACAGCCATTTATCAGAACCCGAAGAGGTGCATCCTCTTCTTTAAGTTCGTCCCATCTGGATGCAAATACTTTCTGCTCATGCTCTGAAAGTTCCTTTTCCAATGGGAGGAATCGATAAAACTGTCCGGCATCTACTTCTCCCCAGGAAGAATAACGTACCGTCGTATTTTCCTCTTCTCTTACATAATCCGGCAGACGTACCACGGATATGGCACATTCATATTTCCGCAGCACACTGACTGCATGGCAGAGTCCGCACAGGGAATAAGGCTTGTTGCTGTACCAGATACGGAAAGATTCTCCCTGCTTTGCAAACTGCTCCATCCGCTGCAGCTCTTTCCCATAGGTTTCCACTGCCTGCTCTAATTCTTCCCGCTCCTCTTTCTCATCCTCATTCCAATAGACACCATACTGCTCTAAGATTATCTTCTTCCGATATGTACCATCCAGCGGTTCCCTCAGGCTGCCAATGTCCAACATAAATGGCAGTATAATGACCTCCGCAGAAGTTCCGCCAACCGCTTCTCCTGCAAACATGTCTTCAAATGTGGCTTTGTCCGGCTTTTCCCCAAGCCACGCGGTTGGTCCATCCTCATAATCCGGCTCCTGATAGTTCTTCGCAAGCCTCATGGCTCCGCCTTCACTCTCGCCAAATAAGATTTCTATCATCTACACTTCTCCCTGCTCTATGAGATATTCTAAGAATGCTTCGCATCCGCGTGTTACATCCGCATAGGTTTTATCGAACCTGCCGCTATACCATGGGTCAGATATTGCTGCCTGCTCTCCGGCAAAGGAAAGCAGCATAGATATTTTACCGCCACGATGCCCGGTTATCCGCTCGATTCCACGGATGTTACTTTCGTCCATCCCTATGAGGTAATCATAAATCTCATAATCGGATTTTGTCAACTGTCTCGCCCGCTTGTCCCGAAAATCGGTCTCCGGCGTATTCCCGATTCCATGCTTCTTAAGCTCCGTCTGCGCCGGCGGATAAATCGGATTCCCGATGCCATTCCAGATTTCTTCGGTGCTGGTGGCAGCCGAGGCTATCTCGAAGCGGTCGGTGAGCCCTCGTCTGACGACGAGGTCCTTTAGGATGAATTCTGCCATGGGGGAACGGCAGATGTTGCCTAAACAAATGAAGAGAACTTTTATTTTTCTTTGCATATATTGGTATAACCTCTTTCTCATAGAACCTTATCTTGGTATAGCTTAGCATATTTTACTCTTTCCTGGTAGGCAAAAGAAGTGCAAATGTAGGTAAAATTTACCGCTTGTACTCTTCTTACTTTAGGCTATTCCTATATACTGCTCACTCGTTTTATTTCCTTTTTGGCATACTCCGTGTCCACCAAGGTCATCTCCTTTTTTAACTGCTCCCTTACTTTCATCTGCTCCAGTTCGTCCTTCGTATCTTCCAATTTGAGATGCGTGTATACGTTCATGGTAGTCGCTATGTCTGTGTGTCTTGTAAAGTCTTTACTGATGTTCCCGATTTTGCCATGTTGGTGCAATAGGTATGTCTGCATATATGAGGTGTAATCTTTGGCAGTTCCACTTTATAGATTTTATTGTATTTCTCAACAGATCTTTGGAACTTCTTTTCCCATTGATATGCTAACATTGGTTTCCCTCTGCCATCCAAGAACAGGAAACCACTGCCCCATCTATCATCATTTCTATTTTTGGTTTTTCCTATTAGAAACACCACTCTTAAATAAAACATATTTTATTTTCGTCTTAACTCATTAAGTTCATTTTTCTCTATTATCATTTTACATAATGTTTTGCTCTGATTAGATAAATAATTCAGTACATCGTCCCTATTCAAACCATATTCTTCAAAACATTTATAATAATTCATCAAATCACGATCTGACGGACCATAATTAACTAGACGATAAGAACTGTACTCTCTATCATCTCCATATGTTATTCTTGCAGTAATCCTATTCGAATAATCATATCTCTTCATTGCACATACTCTATGTTTTCCCTCCATAGGAACATATCTGCCATTTTGCACATCGATATGTATCATTTCCCTTTTAGGCAAATCGTTTTTATACCCTTCTTTTTCAATTTTTAGATAGGTTTGATAACACCTACTAGATTTACACTTATTAATGAAATAAGGTTCTAGCTTAGTCTGCTCAACAACATCGGAATCATCTATAATACGGTATGTTCCTGTTACTACTAATCCTGAGAAATAAGAAGTTATTTTACATCCCCCACACTCTCCTCCGCCAAGATTATTTGGATATAATATATCGTTAGGAGATATCTCTTCCACTTTAGTAATTAACTCTTCTCGTTCATGCTTAGCACATTCGTTTTCCAAATCAATAAACTCAAATCTATCTCGAACATTTTGAACATCAAAAACTATGCTCCTATATTCCTTCTTAACTAATGATTTAACTATTTTCTTTATGCCTCTTTCTTCTTTCAAAGAAAGAAAAATTCCTGGAAATATCTCTACTGGTATAACATTTTCATGCTCAACTATATATCTATAAATTGCACGTCCATTATATCCCATCTCCTGAAAAACTATAATCTTGTTTATAATCTCGTCCATTCCTATTTCTATATTCATCATATGTCCTTTCATCACACTACCATTCTGTAATGTCAAAATTGCATTTCAATTGTTTCTTAATTCTTGCAAAGTTACCATATATAACAAAACTTCCCAGACAAAATATTTCCCTTCTCGGGAAAGTATTTCTACTGTATATAAACTCATTTTTATACGTTTTCCACTATTTTTATCCATTTTTCCATAATGGGAAGTTCATTTTGCTTAATGCGTACACACAATTCGTGAAATTGGGATTTTAGAAAAGGCTACTTCACTTGGATGGTGAGGTAATACTACTTTTGAAAAGCAGTAAAAATTTCCCTAAGTAGCAAATCACACTCTTCCCATTCTTCTAAAATAAGTTGATTTTGGCTTCTTTTAACCTTCAATTTGAATTGTTTCAAAACTTCTGATTTAGAAACTATTTCACCTTGATATGCATCTACTTTATCAATATAGGATTTCCAACGAATAGGCTCATATTCTCCATTTTTTTTCAGAATTGCCTTACCAAGAAACATCTCTATTGAGCAAGCACGACCATTAATATTGTCTATTGAACTTCCTCCCGGTCCAATAGTTGGATAATGACGACACATTTCTAAATCTGGCAAGTGCATAATTCTTACATTTGGTGGAATTGGAATATTTTTTAAAACTTTTATTTCACTTAATCCGGCCGAGTCATTATCATATAATGCAATAATTCTATTCCTGATTCCAGCAGCAATAAATGCCTTTAAATAATGCGTTAAGTAATTTGTACTTCCCTGCACAACATATGTTGAAAAATCAATAAAAGAATAAAACTTTACCATGTGAGGATACAACAATTTCATTGTTTCAGATATAACACTTGCGTCTGTACTACCTTCTGTTAGTATAACTATCTTAGATACGAAATACTCTTTTTCCTCTGGGATCTCATCACACCATCCACCCTCAAATAGATTTGTATAATCAAGGGTAATTATGTCTTCCGAGTTAAATGCTTCTAAAATAATACGAAATACATCCCACGGTGATCCTATTTCTTCATCCAAATAGTAAAAATCAATGCCAAAATATGTATCATCCTTCCAATGTGGTAATGAGTCTAATACCATTTTTTCGCACAGAGAATTGTTCTCTCGCCTGCATTGCTCTAATGATATATAATTACCATTCTCAAAAACATCAGATGCTAATATTAAAGAATACTTTGTTACTGCTTGAGTCCAATTTTCAAAGGTATACTCTCTTTCAACATTGTCACTATCGACTTTATCATCAAAATCATCTTTTAGGTAGTCTATATAATTCTTCTTATGGTATTCAAATAAACTTTTTGCCTTTGAAGTTGTATGCCCCATTACATCTAAACACATTTTTGCCTTATCTACAGTTGTAGTAAAATATCGTTTAGTAATACTTTCACCTAATTCTTTGTCAAATACTTCTTTTATCGTTAAATCATCTTCGCTAAAAATTGATAATAAATCACCAAAAGTATTTTTACGTGATAAAAATTCATAATTTCCAATACATAGTCCAACAATCTCGCCCATGTTACCTCCTTGTCAGTGTTTTTTCTTTAATTCAGTTCTACATATAGAATATTCTAATTTTTTATCATTCGCAAATGCTATAATACATATCATTCGTAAGATATGTATTATATTGCTGATAATACTTTTCGTTATCTTCTAAAAAATCGTCTATCATATTTGGAATCAAATATGCTTGATCAAACCGAATTCTCAATAACGGAATTTTATTTTTACGACAATACTCATTTTTTTCTATGTCAGCTTGCCTTCTTTCCAAATATCCCTTCCTTCCCTTCCACCGACTAATTGACTTAAAATGTTGTTCCCCGTCAAATTCTATAAAAACTAAAACATTATTCCATTCGAAAGAAAAGTCATATCTTCTTCGAATTTCTCTAATATAATGTTCCATACGGTATGAAATATTTCTTGATTTTAAATATTGCTTAATAAATTCCGCTCCCGAAGAACATTCTGCTTCTTTATTAGTTACAACATGAATATTAATGGTAATATCGTTGTAATCTCCATTTATAAAGACAGGTTCCTTCCATTTTGTAATAATATCTTTTCTTCCCTTTCCTATATGATATCGTTCCCAATGTGCTTTCCTAATATGCGGGCGCTTAGAATTTTGATTATTGTCTTCACTAATTCCAATCTGCTGCATTTTATTTTTTTTGTAACATCTTATTTTTTCTCCATAGCGACATCCTACATCCCATTTGCGAACTTCCGAGTACTTATTTTTTATAATTGCTGATGGTTTGTAAGTATTAATAGTATCCGGACTCTCAAAAACATCTGGTTCATTCGATGATAAATACATAAGAAATTGTAATAAAAACAACCTATAATTGCTCAAACCACCAATAAACCACTGAGTTCTATAACTATCCACAGTCCATATCAAATCCTTACAAAGCTCGAAATCAAAGTAGCATATTCCATCTTCAACGTTAAGCATTTCTGGATTTATCCAAAACGCATCTGCATATGCCGTAGGCTCTTGTTCATATTCATCTACTGGTATATTGGAATAATTTTTCTCTGTTGGAAGTGAGACGATTCTTATAGCACCTGTATCATACACCTTTACTTGAACAAAAAAACCTTCATACTCAAAAAGTTCATTCTTAGAAAAATCTAAATAAAATGTATCAAACGGTATATGCTTGATCATTTCTGGATATACCCTTAACTTATCTGTACCTAAAAGTGCTTGCGAAAAATCAAAATCTGGTTCATAAACCAACTTATTATATTTCCATATTCCAGCAAAGCCAGCAACAGCAAAGCAAGCACTTATTTTATGCATAATAAAAAAATTATTATCCATCATATTGTATGTAAAAATATATCTTTCCTTGTTCGGTCCTGAATAAAGGTCTGTTCCCCAATTAGTATCAGAAATCATCTCAAGCAATACTTCTGGTTCACAATCAGAATATTCTTTACTACAATATAACTCTGTCAAATCACTGTAACGGTTTACATATGCTAACGGTAAATACACTCAAATCATCTCCTCCATTAATGTATTTCAACATACTAATTGTTATTTCATTTTTCTAAGCTTTTATAGTATTTCCAAACCATAGCATTTTTTATGGTACATCTTCACTATGACATAGTCTACAACATGTTTCCATCCTCAATACTTCCGTTTCTAAACTGTAATTCTATTCTAACAAATATAATGTACTAAGTTCTGCAAAAATTTTTCTTCTGTCAATTCTTACATCATCAAGTAACAATGCCTGAAGCAATACATCCCCCACATTCTCCATCCTTACCATTCCATACTCTTTCTCTGTAAATCCCTCTTATCTCCTGCAAAACAGCTTCCTCCCTCGTCACCAAACGATACGTATACAATGCCATGATGTACTTTTCTGACATTGGAAAGGCATATGTTTTGTTCCCTTGATATGTATGTCAGCACTTTTCCAAATTATCTTTCGATATATCAAAATTACATCTGACCGTTTCCAAATATACATCTCCGTTATACTGCGGCTTTAGCTTCCTTGCATACCTTTTGATTGTGTAAATATATTATTTTTCTCGATTGCTGCACGTATTCGCTTGAATACAGGCTTTTTTCCTCGCAAGTCCATATACACATTATTTAGGATAGTCTTTCCGGCATATTGGCTGAAATCTCCTATCCACAACAAATAGGATAACACCTCCAACAATTTTTCCTTTGATGTTATCTCCTGATACGAATAATCTTCAAATCCGATATGATTCAGCTTCAAAGGACTGCTCCCCTTCACTATCTCACGTTCCATGACTCTGTTAAACAAAACTTATTTTATTAATAACACCAACAATAACATTCGCCAATTCTTCAATATATTGTAAATGTAAACTGGTCTCTGGTTCATCAAGAATAACCATTATTTCTTTCCATGCTAAACTAGATAACTCAAATAATAAATTAATCGATAAAGATAAATATTTTAGGGAATTAATACCATCGGAATAAAAATCAATGCTTTGTTCATCATACATAAAGATTTCTCCACCAATATTCGTCATTAAAGCATTCTTAAATCTTTTTCATTAATACTCACCTTTTCATTACTTGATCAACTGTATTAAGTACCTTAACATATTTATCCCCTTAAATTTGTTCAAAATCTTCTTTTAATCTTTTCCAAATTGCTGTTTTACTTTCTTTTATACCAGTAATGCAATATCAGTAACAATATTCCATAACTCCGTCCAATCCTTTACATCAACTTTTCTTGTTTGTGTCATATATACTGGAAAATTTTTTAGAATCTTTACAACCTTAAACTTGTCATTTACTGGATACCACTCTATCTTTCCGGTTTTATACTGTGTAAGTTTAATTACTAATTGCTGTTCTATTATATAGGGTTCAAATTCTTTTATATCGTTATCTATATATACATTATGTTCCTTTCGTTCTAACAAATTTTAGAAATCAAAACATAACTCAATACTGGTCTTTTGCACATATGGATTTTTTATCAAAAAAATCACTTACTAATTCATAAAAATATGTGATTGCTCTATCAATTGTTGTCTTTCCCACCTCATTCTTTCCTAACATACAATTTACTTTTCCTCTAGAGAGATTGTAATCCATTTTCTTTATTGATTTAAAATTTCTTATTTTAATATATGTAATGCCCATTTCCATTCTCTCTTTCTATATCTCTGTCTTAATTCTCTAACAACTTGTATCCACAACCCCGAAATTAAAATCTATTTTTATGTTGGCTGTTCTTCCAACCTCTCCGTTCTAATCTCCCCTAATTTTCCCCAACAAAAAAATTCACAAATGACCAATGCCCTTACGCATCATATCTTTTGTGAACTTCTAATTTCTTTTTATCATATTTACTTAGCTTTTTCATAACTTTTCTCTCCCCCAAAAATTCTATATAAATATTATGCAACTCCTTTTTCCAAATTGCAACCTTTTTTAATAAAAATCGTCAAAATCTTCCCTCTTATCAATCTGCTTCACGCCCCAATTCGACAATACTTTCTATGATTCCTATTTTATACTTATATCTCTATCCTTATCTAATTATTTTCCCAGCATAAAAAGAGCACAGAATTTCTTCCATGCTCTTATCTTACAACCCTCATCTATCTAATTATCTTCTGTCTGAACTTTCTCTTCCTCAGAATCCTTATCCCCGGATTCTTCATCCTCACCCGCGCTCGAAACTGCCTCATCTTCCCCCGAATCCGCAGTATCTTCCAATGCCACCACACCCCCCGGCACGTTTTCCTCTTCTAACGCCTTTTCTTCCGTTTCTTCCACTCCCCCATCCTTCCGGAACTTCTCCCGGAACTGCTCTTTCTTGGCTGCCACAGCGTCCATGAGGGCAAGCTTCTTCTCTTCGCGGTTTTCTAAGGCTTCCTGCTTCTTTGCGTCACGGAGTTTTTGCTGTTCTTCGCGCTGCGCGGCTTTCTTAAGCTCTTTTTCCTGGCGCTGCTCTTCTTTGATGCGAAGCTTCTCGGCTTTATCCTGCTCCTTCTGCTGCAGGCGGTTCTGGCGAAGCTCGTCTTTCGCCTGCTGCTTCTGGCTCTTCTTGACCTGCTTTTTGGCGGAACGCTCGATAGAACGGATCATGCTCTTGGCATCACCGACTCTGCGGCGGGCACTGCGGTATGGATCGTAGAGGAAATAGGATGCTGTGGTAAGTGCCAGCAGCACCAGTCCTACGATAAGGCAGATTGGAAGTAGAAAATCATAGAAGCCGTACTTTAATTCATAACCGATAAAGAGAACCAGCATCACTGGGAAAACTACTGCTGAGAAAATATCGCAGATGAGTCTCCAGAGAAAGAAGCACTGCTTCTGATGTACAAAAATGGCAGCCTGCACGCCGGTAAAGAACATCAGCATCAGACAGATTTGTGATGTGATTCCATGTAAAAAGCCTACAAAGACGCACAATGCCAGTGAAAAGAAAAACATGGCAAGGGCGTAGCCTCTGCGGTATGCATATTTGTATTCCCGCATTCCCTCTCGCTTATCTGCACTCAGGTCATGGATTTCATATACCCGGTCATTGACCCGCGCCTTCATGTCCTCCCGGTATTTGCGGCCTTCTCTGGCATGTGCCATATTTTCGTCCATGTCTTCGTCCAGTTCCTGCAACATTTTCTGTTCCATAAAAATCTGCTGCAGCAACTCATCTTCCCGCTCTCTGCGCTTTGTGATTTCATCCTGAATCCAGCTTGCCTTCTGCATCTGGAGACTCTCTTTCATCCATTGTTCCTTTTCCATATTTTCACCCATAGCTGCCTTCTCCGTTTCATACGCTTCCATTCTGTTCTATTTCTAATCAATCAAATCATTCTGAAATCTCGACAAATGCTCATAAGGAAGAATCAGTCTTCCCCGGTATAAGCCGCAGCCGTCATTCATCAGGCTGTTGCTTACTGCTGTAAACATGTCGACATCCACACCGGAAAGCTCCAGTTCCTGCAAACGCCTGCACCGTTCATAAGCTTCATCAAAATAAATGCATTCTCCCTCCGGGATGGTATCCCGGCGTGCTCTGGATGCTTCCTGCTTTTTCTCATAATTAATATGATTGGCGGAACCGATTTCTGCAATATCGTCCATCTGCTTTGTGCGAAGCTGCATTTCCACATAACATCTCGCACTGTTATCATAAAAAGTAATATGTAAGGATTTGTAATCATCCTCCTTTTCGCTGGTGATATAATCCCGGTAATATGGTTTTACAGCATCATCCAAAAGCGGGGAACTGCTTCTTAAGACACCGCCTGTCAGCTCTGCCGTAAATCCACGCTCCTCTAAAAACTGTGGCAGCACATTTGCAATCTGATAAAGGTGCTTTAATTCCTCTTCTTCGCGGTTCTCATGATTTTTCAAATGACACCGTGGCATGGAAATCACAATCCGGTATGCAATCAGATCACGGAAGCAGTTCAGCTTTTCCTTTAATTCTGCAATGTCCGGATAGCTTTTATGCTTTTTATAATAATCATAAATGTACTCTACAATATAGCCGTTGAATTTGCCCTCCGCACGAATCAGTGACTTGATTCTTCCTTTAAAAGTAAAGGAAAGATAAGGATATTCCATTGCCATATATTTGTAGAACTCACGGATTTTCTGGGACTGCGCTGTCAGGAAATCATTGTGCTCTAACAATTCCATAATCTGAATCAGGAAATTGCAGTGCACCAGATCCACTTCATTTTTTGATACTTTTGCGGATGCCCGGAGGTCCTGCGTATACTTTTTCAATATCCGGAACACCGTTGCTCCGGAGTATAAGTAATCATTTAATGTAACCATTTTTCCTCGCTAAAATATCTTTTTATTTCAAATACTCTGCCAGTTCATATACCCTGTTTCTTGTTAATTCTGCCGCCTTATCATTTTCCAATAATGGCTGCAGGCTTCCGCCCTCGGCATCTTTTCCGGCTTCCTCTACTGCACTGTCTTTTGTCTTAATCCAGTCACGCTCTTCCTGGGTAAGCGTCGTCATAGTGTCCTCATCCAAAGTCTCTTTTAAACGGCTCCAGATAGAATTCAGCTCATTATCCCACAACTGATACAACTGCAGAGACAGGGTATTCATTTCCTGCTGTGCCAGTTCTCCACTGGAAAGGTCTTCCTGCATGGCTGCTGCTTTCTCCTCGATTTTCTGCAATTCACTCTCTATGGATACATCGGAAGTTGTGGTTTTATCATTTACCGTAACCTTATCTCCACTCGGTCCTAAAAAGGTATCAAAGGTCAGCGTATTAAAAATTGCATAGAATGGAAGCGTCGTATCCTCATCGGTAAGACCAATGGATGCCCAGTCCAGGAATCTTTCCGGCAATTCATCTAACGGTGCACCCGGCAGATAAATATATAAATCATAAACCTCTTCCAAACCAGCCGGTCCCGTGTAAATATATTTCACGCCGCCTTTAATTTCCGTGTCGCCTTCTGTTTCCTTCGTTGCAATATTCTCCAACTGCATCTCATAGGTATAATCATTTATCTTTTCCGGCTGGGTGAATTTTCCATAGAAATCACAATAGTAAAGGGTTCCATTTGGATATCCATCCCCGCTATCTCCCGCATCTGCATCATGATAATTTCCCACAAAAGAGCCATCCTCGGATAAAATCAATGTAGAATCCCATGCACCGGCTCCGCTGGTAAACATAAAGCTTTCTCCTGCAAGCTGTGCAAAAATGTCATCTTCATCCACATTTTCCGTTTCTGTCTCCTCTGTCACCTCTTCTGAGTTTTCCGTTTCTTCCGTCTCAGTCTCAGCCTCTGTTTCTGTGGTCTTTTTCTCCGGCTCCACGACTCTTCTTCCGCAAGCCGCAAACGTTGACATTCCCAACGCTGCACTTAATATCATTGCTAAAAACTTTTTCCCTTTCATAAACGAATCCTCCTGATGTTCCTTTTCATTTCTCGCCCCTTTTTTATCTTTCTATGATTCTAAATCAAAGACATCCTAGTTTCTTCCCCGCTCCTTTGCCGCATAGAGTTTCTCATCCGCTAAGCGGTATAATATCGTAACAGCAATTCCTTCTGTATAATGCTGTACACCACTGCTGAAAGAGCATTCGATATTCTTTTCATGCTTTGTAAATTCCTTATATTCCCATCTTATATGCTCTAGCATTTTACCGATTTCATCCGTGTTCATGCCCTTTAAAACCAGCATAAATTCTTCTCCGCCAAAGCGTACTACAATCCCTTTATTCTTTACATGCTTTGTTAAAAGTCTTGCAAATTCCACCAGAACAATGTCTCCAAACCCATGTCCGTAAGTGTCATTCACATGTTTAAAGAAGTCAAGGTCAATCAGTACCGCATCAAATTCTTCCTTCTCATCCAGAATAAGTTCTCCCAGATACTGATTTAAATAACGACGATTATAGAGTCCGGTCAGTGCATCTTTATCTGCGGCATCTTTCAACTGTTCATTCAACTTCTTTACTTCTTCTTCCTGCCTCTGTCTCTGCATCTGAAGCAGGATAGAAATCAAAAAGACACAAAGTAAAACGATAAGCAGGGAACAAAGTGTGCTCTGCAGCACGACTTCTTTTGACAATTTTTCACTTTCCAGCGGTCTCATATAGGCTAAAATAACTGCTGCCACATCGGCTACAATTACTATGCCGGCAAACCGGATTGCATTTCCGGTTGGAATAAAAATCGCAATTGCTACCATCGCAAGTACCATGTATACAATCGTTCCCGTCTGATATATATAATACAGTGCCGGAAATTCCACAAGGCTTAATACTGCTATCATCAAATAAGACGCATAACGTATCTGTCCTTTTTTAATTCCAATGAAACTTCCTGCGGCCATAAGTAACATACAGATTCCGCAGAAAATCGTTGTTCCGTTCCATCCGAAAATCAATGCATTTCCAATAAATCCTGCCAGATTTCCGATACAGCTTCCCATTGCCAGCACATAAAACTGTCTGCGGTTCACATCAATTGAAGTATCAAATAAAAAATTCATCTTACCTCTCCCATTTTATGAAAATAAAATTTTCAATTCATCCAGTGTATTTGCACATATCGTAAGTTTCTTTTTTAATTCATCATCCGGCTGTGTCTGATCCGGAACCATTGCCACCTGACAGCCTGCCTGACAAGCACTCATAACCCCATTGGGCGAATCCTCCACCGCAAGGCATTCTTCCGGAGCAAGTCCAAGTTGTGCACATGCAAAAGTATAGATATCCGGTGCCGGCTTTCCGTGTTCTACCATGGTTGCACTGATGATTTCATCAAAGTACGGATATAGTCCTATCTGCTTTAAATATCTTTCTGTCCGTTCCATGTCGGTTGCCGTTGCAACTGCCCGCCGGATTTTTTTTCTTTTAAGAAATTCAATAACTCAACAGCTCCTCTTTTTATCTCAATACCGTTCTTTGCAAGATATTCCTCCATCAATTCCTTCCGGTAAGCCCGGATAGCCGGATAGTCAAGATTCTCATCTGCAAACATTTCCTTTAAATGCGCCGGTGCAAAGGGTTGTCCTAAGGAACGCATGGACAATGCCTGCTCATCACTCATTTCATAGCCAAAATGCGCCATTGCCTTAGGCCAGCAGATTCTATAGTATTTCTCTGTATCAATGAGTGTTCCGTCCATATCAAATAAAACTGCTTTTATCATATTACATTTTCTTCCTGCCTTTTTCATTGACTAATTTGCCATACCCACTACCACAGTTACCGAAAAAAGATTTTCTTCCTGTTTCAGAAAAACATCCCCGTTCATTTTATGCATCAGCTTTCTGCATATATAGAGCCCCAGTCCGCTTCCTTCCTGGCTTCCTGCATTGGCGCCACGATAGAAGCTGTCAAAAAGGTGCGGAAGTTCTTCTGCCGGAAGAACTTCTCCTGTATTTTCCACGGTAATCAGCACACAGTCTTCTTCTTTCGAAATTGATATACCAATTTTTTTGTCACTACCATATTTTATAGCATTTTCTATGATATTCTGCAATACTTCCAGCAAACGTTCTGTATCTGCTTTCACCAGAAAATTCTGATACTCCCCCATGTTAAACCCTATATGAAGCTGTGAAAGTTTATCTTTATAGTATACTGTATCTCAACAGACATTTCCGATGGCATGCCTTCTTCCGTAAGTTCTTCTGCCAGGTCATCTAATTCTTTTGCCAAATCAGCCCGGGTCTTTCCTGCCATATTCCCCATTGCCTGTGATACATCTGATATGTAGACATCACTTTCTTTTCCAAATGTCGTAATCAGATTCTTACTTTTCATGGTATCTGTTGTAATAACCACTCCCAGCATAAAAACGGAACAGAGGAAAAAGGACAATATAATCGTAAGGAACCGTCTTGGACTGCTTAAAATATCATTGACTGCCAGATACCAGGTACTGTTAAAACGGCTTTTTCCCAGCCGGTAAATGGATTTCTTTTTAAAGCGTTCTCCGGACTGACCGTTTCGAATAGCATCCACCGGTGTCAGCTTCTTTACTTTTCCGGTACACCGGTATGCAAACCAGATAGTAACTGCAATAACGATAAGTGCTCCAATGAAATTTGCTGTAATGGCATGACTGTTTCCCAACATCATATTTTCTGTCACAGACTGCAGCAGCATATTGCCAAATGGAATACTTGCCAGGAATCCAATTGCTGCTCCCACAACAGCCAGCATCAGATATTTTACAAGATAAAGGCTTCGTATCTTAAAGTCCGTAATTCCGATGGCTTTCATGACACCGATTTCCCGGTATTCTTCTGTCACCGTAAAAGTAATCGTAAATTTTAACACTGCAAAGGATACAATCATCAGACATACACTTAAAACCAACACCACAAATGCCACAATCATATCCATGACATAACACAATTTAAAAATGCCCCGTCCCCGGTTAAATAGGATGTTGGATGCATTGCTTAATAAAGAGGCTATTTCCGATGGATTGTCTGTGTCAATATAAATGATCTCGCCACGGTATTCTGCAAGACTTTCATCCGATGCAAATTTCTGATAATCCGCTTCATTTAAAATAAATCTTTTATTTCCCATAAATTCAGAACCCAGCAGCGCATCTTTTGCTTTTCCGGCAATCGTAAGCTCCATACTGTTTTCGCCATGGGTAATCGTAAGTTTATCTCCCTCTTTTAAATCATTTGCATCTAAGAAATTTCCTGTGACATAAACCTCACCCTCAGGCACTTTTGTAAGCTCCTTATTATCCTTTGTGAAAAAATGTATCTCACTTTCGGAAATGGATTCTATGATCATTGCCTTGTTTGCCATATCAAGTTCTTTTCCCTCTGCCTTGATATTCCCCTTGGTTGCATACATAATATGATCCATGCGGTAGTCTTTTACATACTGACAGGTATCCAAAAGCTCCGGCACACCGCCATCCCCCTGCTGGGTCAGTACTACATAATCTCCAATGTCTGCCTGATTAAGATAATAATCGGTTCCATTTACTACCGTCAGTACATTGTTCAGCCCGCTTGCCACAAACATGGCAGCTAAAATAATAAACAGCAAAATTACAATATTAATTGTTTTCTTTCGCTTTAAGTCTTTGCGTAAGATATCCCAAAACATCTTCTGCTCCTTTCTATCCTCTTAGTATACCTCAACTACGCGAAACGCGCTTTGCAAGTTTCGTGCCGCAGTGTGCATCCTCGCGGAGCGTTTTTTACTTTGCAGGCAATTTCCTGTAAAGCAAAAAAAAGAACCGGCAAAGTTTTATTTTCTTTGCTGGTTCTACTATAACGAATCAATTATTAAAGAATCCTTAAATCTGAAAATTCTTATTTCATGCTTTCTTTTAAAATAAATGCCATCAGAAGTGCATCCGGTCCGATATGGGTTCCGATTGCCATTCCAACTTCATGTAAGCTGCTTTCTGTCAGGGAAAATGCTTCCATGGTTTCTTTCCGGAATTCCTCTCCCATTTCCGGGTTATTACTGTGAGCAAATTCTACCGGCATGCAGCTATCCACTTCTCCTTTTTTCAAAAATGCCTGCATTCCGCTTTTGGCCGCTTTCATGCCGCGAGCTTTGGAATATCCTTCAATCTCTCCATTCCGGAGCAGCAGCACCGGCTTGATTCCCATTACATTTCCCACTGCTGCAACTACAGGAGAAATACGTCCGCCCTTTTTCAAATATAATAATGTGGACGGAACACCGGTAAGATAGGTGCGGTTCTTTACTTCTTCTAAGATTCCTGCAATCTCTTCTGCTCTTTTGCCTTCTTCTTTTAACTTCACGGCATACTCCACCAGAAGCCGCAAGGATAAGGATGCCTGCAGGGAATCCACGATATATATCTTTTCATATCCGCACATTTCCTTCGCCAACACTGCCCCATTATAAGTTCCCGAAAGCTTCGAGGAAATAAGAATCACCAACACTTCTTCCCCTGTTTCTTCTGCCGCTTCATACTTTTCTAAAAATGCTGCCGGTGATGGCTGGCTGGATACCGGAAGTTGTTCCTCGCTGCGCAGTTTCTCATAAAATGCTTTGAAATTCTCTTCTGTATTCCGGTCAAATATAACATCTTCAAAGTTTGCCGAAATCGGCACCAGATCCACGCCCATTGCCTTTGCTTCGGTTTCTAATATATCAGATCCTGTATCTGTAATTATCTTCATTTTCGTCTCCATCTCTTGACTGTTGTCTGTATCTATGCCACACTATATGTGAGATAATTTATATCACATTGTTGTGGCTGCATAAGTAGCATTGTATCATAGTTTTCCCTTTTTTCAACGGTTTGATGTGAGACATTTTATATCATTTTGTATCATGATACGGATGTGATGCCGGTGGGTGGGACAGTCGTTTTATATTTGTTATTACGATTTGTATTTGATACATACATTGCTTCTAACGTCAAAGAGCGGTTTTTCTTAGCACTGTATTTTTCTTTTGCCGATAAAGCCTGTCTTTCCAATGTTTGACAGTATGCCGGGCTCTGTTCGCCTGAATGCGGATACGATATATGCAGTCTGTTAGAGACGCTTAGAATTCCGGCAGCAACCGGCAACGCTGGCACAGGGACGTGCCAGCGAGGCACATCTTAAGCATGGATGCGAATATGTGCCGGGTGCCGGAAGATACGGAAACTTTAACGGAATTCTTAGCGTCTCTTTCAGACGGAATGTGGTATCCGCATCAGGCGGACAGAGCCGGCATCCGGTCAAAGCAACGGAAAGGACAGCCTGACAGCAAGAAAAATACAGTGCTAAGAAAAATAACGCTCTTTGCGTAATGAACCAATGCACATATCAAATGCAAATCGTAAGAAACGAATATCATATTCTGTCCCACCCACCGGCACACATCCATAGCACATATGAACAGGAGCATTCAAATGAAAGAAACAGACAAACGATACGAAGCGAACCGCCAGGTAAAATTAAAGATTGCCCGTGCCCTGACCAAACTCATGGACACCAAAGCATTTTCCGATATATCCGTAACCGATATTATTACCACTGCCGGAGTAGCAAGAGCTTCCTATTACCGGAATTTTCATTCCAAGGAAGAAGTGTTGATTAAAATTACGGACGATATTATGGAAGAATACCGGAAGAGGGCAGAAAAGCTTGAAAATGACTTTTTCAGCTATGAGGCAATTTTACTGATTTTCCGGTATTTTAAGACTTACAAGAAATTTATTTTAAGTGTATATAAGGCAGGTCTTGCATACATTTACTTAGACCTTTTTGATCAGGAATTAGAAAATCATATGGGTGACATGCCTTATAATGATATTCACCGGTATAAAGTCTACTTCTATTCCGGTGCGCTCTATAATGTTTTCTTAAAATGGCTGCAAAACGGAATGAAGGAACATCCTTCCGCTATGGCTTCCATGGTGACGGAAATGTTAGAACAGGGAGCCTATCCGCTAGCTTAACTGCCAGCGGACATGGCTTCCTTCTTCATCTTTTGTAATAAGAAGCTGGTCTTCCATTTCCTGCTTTAATTCTGTTACATGGGAAATGATTCCAATAAGCTTTGAGCCGCCTGCCATCTCTTTTAATACCCGGACTGCCTGCTCTCTTGCATGCTCATCCAGGGAACCAAAGCCTTCATCAATAAACATCATATCAAGATGTATGGCAGCAGAATTTTCCTGAATCTCATCTGCCATGCCCAGTGCCATGGATAACGCCGCCATAAAGGATTCTCCTCCGGAAAGCGTACGGACTTCCCGCTCTTTTCCGGTTACATTGGAATATACCATAAGGTCAAGTCCCTTGTTCTTTCCGATTGCAGCCTTCTTCTCATCAAACATTCTGAGTTCAAACTGTCCTGCTGACATTTCTTCAAAACGGCGGTTTGCTGCATAAAGAATCCGCTCCAGATAATAACGTTGCACAAAGGTCTCCAAATCCATACGGCTGCCGGACACATTTCCGGAAATGACAGTATAAAGCCGTGTTATACGGTTGTGCTGCTCTAATACCTGCTGCCGCCCGCTCCATATTTCCTCTACCGCTTCTAAGATTTCCGTATCCTTCTGATTAGAAATCTCCCACTCATTGGCTGCCCTGCCTGCAAGCTTACTCTGCTCCTCTGCTGCCTTAAGTTCCTCTGAAAGCTTCTCTACGTCCGGTTTTTCTTTCTCTCCTACAGTTTCTTTCGCTGTCTCATAGCGGCTCTGATACATCGTCTTCTGATTCTGATAATCTTCCCTTTTCTGCCGCATCTCTTCCATGGCATCTATCGAATACTGCTCCACCAGAGTCTGCCATTCCAGTTTGGAAATATCTTTTTCTTCTATATATAAATCATATTTTTGCTGCTTGGCTTCTGCTTCCTTTTTTCGTTCCGGAAGTTCTCTTTCACAACGGACAATGCCTGTCTGTGTACCGGTTTTCTCTTCCTCTAAGCGGCTCTTTTCTTTATCAGCCTTTGCATATGCACTTTCTGCAGAAGCCTTCTTCTGCTGTGCTTCTGCCAAGACTTCATCCGCTTCTTTTTCAGATGTATAGTCAAGGGTGCGGTTCCGCTCTGTGTAAGCTGCCTGACAACGGTCAAACTGCTCTTTTGCCAATAGCTTCTTTTCTGTTGCTTCTGTCTCTTCTTTTTGAAGTGCAATCTTTTTTGCTTCTGCCTCTTCTAATTTATGAGACAATTCCTTCTTCTTTTTTATCTCCTGAGAAAGTGTTTCTTCTTCTTTTGCAAGCTCTTTCTTTTGTGCGACAAGCCACGGTTCTATTTCATTATCGGCTGCCGGGTTTGCTTCCTTTCCAAAGTCTTCTATTTTATTCCGGCACTTTTCCTTTCTTTCTGTCAACTCTTTCTCCCGGTTCTCTCTTCTTACATGGCATGCACCGGCTTCTGTAGATGCCGCTTCCTGCTTCTGCTGTAACTTTGCAATCGTTTTTTCTAAAGCTTCTAACATTTCCCGGCTTAATTCTTCCTGCATTTCTACCGCAATGCATGGCTTTGGATGTTCCATGGAACCGCAGACCGGGCATGGCTCTCCCTCTTTTAATTCCTTTGCTAAAATACCTGCCTGCGCATCGAAAAATCGCTTACGATATGCTTCGTATTCCTGCTGCTTTGCCTGATACTGTCCGGATGCTTCCCGATAAATCTCTTTTGCATGTTCCTCCTGTTTCTTTTCTTTACCAAGAAGCTGCTTTGATTCTGTAATCTCTGCTACGGCATCTTCGATTTCTGCAAGAGCATTTTTCTTTCCGGTAATCTGTAACTGCCTTACTTCAATTTCTTCGAAGGCTTCTGCTTCTTTCTTCCACTGCACGATATTCTGCTCTAAGACAGTGCTTTTTTCTTTTGTCTCTTTTTCCGTCTCTTCCGCCTGCTGCAAAGCATCTTTACTCTGCTCTACTTCCTGTGCGGCTTTTCTTATTTCTTTCAATGCCTCTTTCGTGCGATTTACTTTTTCTTCTATAATACTGTAATTCTTCTGCTGTGTTTCCTTTTCCGCCTCTGCTAAGTTTCTTTCCTTTTCTGCCTCTTTTAAAGCTTTCTTTATCTCCGGCAGCTTTTCTTCTAATTTCTGCTGTTCTGCCTTTAAATTCTCCAGCCTCTTTACCGCTTCTTCATACTGCTGATAGAGCTGTTTTGCATCATAGGCAAGCTTTATCATCTGCTCTAACCGGGCAGTCTCTTTTATCTCCTCTTCCGCTTCAAAAAGGCGTGCTAACTCCCGCTGTGCTTCTTCCATCTGGGTAAAGGATTTTTGCAGATTTTCCGCTTCCTGCAACGCACTCCGGCAATGCTCCCGCAGTTTTTCCGCTTCTTTTGCTTCCTTCTTTTTCTTCTTTCCCTCTTCCTTAAGATACTGGCACAATTGCTGCATCAATTCTAAAAAGCGTTCCATCTCCGGTGCTTTTGCATCCGCCTGCTGCATCTTCTTTTTCAATGCCAACAGGGCTTCGGCTTCTTCAAAGGCTTCCGGTATGTCCGCATTCTCAGCTTTGGCATGAAACTTCGTACGGATTGTGGCAATCTCTGCATCTAATTTTCTTTTCCGGTCTCCTAATTCATTGGCAATCTTTTCATATTTTTCTGTGTGGAATAATTTTCGGAAAATCACTTTTTTCTCATCGGATTTTGCCCGGAGCAGTTCCATAAATTCTCCCTGGGCAATCATTGCCACCTGCATAAACTGCCCCTTGTTCAGCCCGACAATATCAATGATTTTCTGATTCGTTTCCTTTTGCGAATAAACGATTTCATCCGGCATGATTAAGGTAACGGATTCGCTTTCTTCTTTTTCACCGCTTCCCCGCTTCAATGGGCGGACATGTCTTGGCACACGGCGCACTGTATAGACGCCGCTTTCTTCTGTTCCTTCACAGAATTTCAATTCCACATAAGGCTCTGCGCCTGCTGTGGCAAACTGACTCTGCAGCTCTGTTCCACTTTTTTTATTAGCTGTAGAACTGGCTTCTCCATATAACGCAAAGGCTATGGCATCAAAAATAGTGGACTTGCCGGAACCGGTATCTCCGGTAATCAGAAATAAATTCTGGGATGGTTTTCGAAAATCAATTTTCGTCCGGTCTCCATAGGACCCAAATGCCTGCATTTCCAAGGTTAATGGTCTCATAACTCACTCTCCTCCTCTACTTTATTGATGACTTCCTTAAGAATTTCTCTCTCTTCCTCGTTCATCTCTCCAATAAACTCACAACATAGCGAAAAGGCATCAAGCTCTGCCTCATGCCGGAATTTTTCCATTTCATAATTGGCTTTGTGCAGCGTTTCTCTTCGGATTTCCAGCAAATTGGGAAATGCATGACGCAGCCGGTCCTGCATGTCAAAGACATTGACATCCACCTTATCGGTAAGAATCACAGTTACAAAATTATCGGATGGCTGCTTTAATACTTCTTCTAATTCCCCTTCCACAATACACACCTGACGCAGTGGTTTTAACGGAATTACTCCGGTGGAAAGCTTGCCCTTTTCTTCCAGTTCCACCATAATAATGCCTTTTTTCTGTCCCGCTTCACTGACGGAGCAGGCAAGAGGTGTTCCACAGTAACGATAACACTCTTTTCCCACGGTCATAGGCTTATGAATATGTCCCAATGCCGCATAGTCAAACCGCTCCAACACATCCGCAGACACTTCATCAATATTTCCCACGGTGCGGATTTCGGAATCCATCCGCTCAACATCCTCCGCCGCTTTTCCTGCCGGCAGATAGAACTGGTGGCTCACCAGCACATTCCGCTCTGCTTCATTTACATTTTCTCTTTCCAGAAGCTTATGCAAAGTTGCATCATAAGAAAGATTGTTATCATTTTCATCCGTTCCCACAATCTGCTTTACCATAGACGGCTTCACAAATGGCAGAAGATAAAAATTCACTTTTCCATACTTATCCGTCAATGTCACTTTCTCAATGTATTCCTCTTTCGTCTCAGGCGGCTTTCCTATCATATATAAATGCTGTCTTGATAAAATGCTTCGAAAACAGTTCACTCTTGGTGCGCTGTCATGGTTTCCGCTAATCATCATAAGGACAGCCTCCGGCACCATCTCCGTCAGTTCATTGATAAAATGATCGAATACCTCTACTGCCTCTGCCGCCGGCACTGCTTTATCATAAATATCTCCTGCAATCAAAATGGCATCCGGTTTTTCTTCTCTGGCCCGCTCTACAATCTGATGCAGGATATATTCCTGGTCTTCCCTTAAATCATGATTCATTAATTTCAATCCGATGTGAAGGTCGGATAAGTGAAATATCTTCATAGCCCATGTGCTCCTTTTCTATACAGGATTATCCTACAAAGTAAGATTATATTTTTCTCTTACTTTGTATTATAGCTTGTCTGGGGTTCTGCCGCAACGGACTTCTGCCGAATTATATGGCGGCATTTTTAAGCAGGAGGCTAATTCTTTAGGGGGAAAATCTTTCAACTTTCTTCACTTTATAAAAATTTCGCAGTTTTTTTATTGATTTTATGACTTATTTATGTATAATAATTGTGATGACGTAACTAGGATTTATAGTTTCTCAGTCAAGATATCATAAAAACCTGCTTTTTGCGGGCGATTATCATATTACTATATTTAAAGGAAAGAGGTAAAAACAAAATGGCAGAAATCAATTTAAGCAAGTATGGCATTACTGGAACAACAGAAATTGTCTACAACCCATCCTACGAAACATTATTCGCAGAAGAGACCAAGCCAGAACTGGAAGGCTATGAAAAAGGTCAGGAAAGTGAACTTGGCGCAGTCAATGTTATGACTGGTATCTATACAGGTCGTTCCCCTAAAGACAAATTCATCGTTATGGACAAGAACTCCAAAGACACTGTATGGTGGACATCTGATGAATACAAGAACGACAACCATCCAGCATCTGAGGAAGCATGGAGTGCTGTAAAAGACATCGCTATCAAAGAACTTTCTAACAAAAAACTTTATGTAGTAGATGCTTTCTGTGGTGCTAACAAAGATACCCGTATGGCTATCCGTTTCATCGTAGAAGTAGCTTGGCAGGCACATTTCGTAACAAATATGTTCATCCAGCCTACTGAAGAAGAATTAAAGAACTTTGAGCCGGACTTCATCGTTTACAATGCTTCTAAAGCAAAAGTTGAAAACTACAAAGAATTAGGATTAAACTCTGAGACAGCAGTAATGTTCAACATTACAAGCCGTGAGCAGGTTATCGTTAATACATGGTACGGCGGAGAAATGAAAAAAGGTATGTTCTCTATGATGAACTACTATCTGCCATTAAAGGGCATCGCTTCCATGCACTGCTCTGCTAACACAGATATGAACGGTGAAAACACCGCTATCTTCTTCGGACTTTCCGGAACAGGTAAGACAACCCTTTCAACCGATCCTAAGCGTCTCTTAATCGGTGATGACGAGCATGGTTGGGATGACAACGGCGTATTCAACTTCGAGGGTGGATGCTACGCTAAGGTTATCGACCTTGACAAAGATTCCGAGCCGGATATCTACAATGCGATCAGACGTGACGCTCTTCTTGAGAACGTAACATTAGATGCTAACGGAAAAATCGATTTTTCTGATAGGAGCGTAACAGAAAACACCCGTGTATCTTACCCAATCAACCACATTAAGAACATTGTCCGCCCGATCTCTTCTGCTCCAGCAGCTAAGAATGTCATCTTCCTTTCCGCAGATGCATTCGGAGTACTGCCTCCAGTATCTATCTTAACTCCAGAGCAGACTCAGTACTACTTCCTGTCTGGATTTACAGCAAAACTTGCTGGTACAGAGCGTGGAATCACAGAGCCTACACCTACTTTCTCAGCATGTTTCGGACAGGCTTTCTTAGAGCTGCATCCTACAAAATACGCTGCAGAGCTTGTTAAGAAAATGGAAAAGAGCGGAGCTAAGGCTTACCTCGTAAATACAGGATGGAACGGAACCGGAAAACGTATCTCCATCAAAGATACCCGTGGTATCATCGATGCTATCTTAAGCGGAGCTATCTTAACCGCTCCTACAAAACAGATTCCATTCTTCAACTTTGAAGTTCCTACAGAGCTTCCAGGTGTTGATTCAGGCATCTTAGATCCTCGTGATACTTATGCAGATGCTTCTGAATGGGAAACAAAAGCATTAGATCTTGCTGACAGATTCATCAAGAACTTTGCTAAATACGAAGGAAACGAAGCTGGTAAGGCTCTTGTTTCTGCAGGTCCTCAGAAATAATTTCCCTGATAAGGAAATCAATAGAAACGGAAAACCGGATGTGATTCCACATCCGGTTTTCTTTATCTGTTTCTTATTTTGCTGCCAGATCCTTTACTACTTCACCTGCGATAATCAGTCCAGCGACAGATGGCACAAATGCCACACTGCCCGGAATATCACGCCGCTCCGTACATTTATGGGCTGCTCCCGGCGGACAGATACAGTTGGTTCTACAGCTGATTGCCATATCTTCAACTGGTCTGGTTGGCTGCTCTTCGGAATAAACCACCTTAAGCTTCTTTACGCCACGTTTCTTTAACTCACGGCGCATTACTTTTGCCAGCGGGCATACCTTTGTCTTATAAATATCTGCCACACGGAACTGACTGGCATCTAACTTATTTCCGGCTCCCATACTGCTGATAATCGGCACATTCATCTCCTGTGCCTTCATAACCAGTGAAATCTTCGCTGTTACCGTATCTACTGCATCTACGATATAATCATACTCTTCAAAAGGAAATTCATCCGCATTTTCCGGCAGGAAAAAGCATTTATGCACTTCTACCCTGGCATCCGGATTAATCTCTAAAATACGGTCTTTCATGACGTCTGTTTTATATTTTCCAACGGTCTTTCTGGTTGCAATAATCTGACGGTTGAGATTCGTCAGGCATACCTTGTCATCATCAATCAGATCAAAAGCTCCAACTCCGCTTCTTACCAGCGCTTCGCAGACATATCCACCTACTCCGCCAATTCCAAATACTGCAACCTTTGCATTCTTTAATTTTTCCATTGCTTCTTTTCCAAGCAATAGTTCGGTTCTTGAAAACTGTGTCAGCATCTTCTATCTCCTCTTCTTTGACTACGCTACATTTTACCGCGTCCTTATGTTCTTTGCAACAGAAAAATGCTGCACTCCCATTTCTGAAAGTACAGCATTTTTATTTTTCATTTCATGACTTTTCTATTTCCGATATATCCCTTTTCACTTATTTCATACGGCGTCCTGCATTTAATCTGCCATATGCTCCCGCAGCCACTCCTGCCGCAGCAATCAGTACAAGAAGATATAGGAATATCTGATTGTCGTCTCCGGTTTTAACCTGTGTGCTGCTATCAGACGTTGTTGCTACCGGTGTCTGTAGCGAAGATGCGCCCGGCAATGTTGTAACAACATTACTTCCGGCGGTTAATGACGTTCCATTAGTATTTCCATGTGGTGTAGTTCCATTAGTATTTTCATTTGGCGTGCTTCCACCTGGTGTATTTTCCGGATTATTTCCGCCGCCCGGGTTTGACGGGTTTAAGCTGTTGGAAGAAGGAATTCCTTTTTCTACTACAATCTGTGTTGCAGAAGACGCATAATAATTGCGTGTTTCCTGATAACGTACCAGATAAGTTCCGTTGGCAAGTCCGGTCAATTCATTTTCTGTAATTGCAGTATAGGTAGTTCCATCAATACTGTATTCCATTTCCGCATTCACGCCACGAATCTTTCCATCATTTTTGCCATCAAGGGTTTCTGCTACTGCGGTAAGTTCTGTTGGTGCTCCACGATGTGCTTTGGTAATGCTGAAGTATTTTGTTACACTGTCTAAAAAGCGGGAACCACTGATAATTGCTGCAGCTGTATCACCCACTTCAATATTATCAACATAAGTAACCGTAAAATCCCTTCCTTCAGTTAATGTCATTCCATCATACGTTACGGTTACAGCCGGCTCTTTTCCTGTGCCATCATAGACAAAGGCAGCCGGGCTTAAAGTAATGTCCGCTTCTGCCAGCTTCTTATTACGAAGTACCAGATTTTTGGCACGATTTCCGGATTCATCCAGTACTGTAATATCAGTATCAACAAAAACTGAATATCCGAAAGGAATTAATTTGTCCAATGCCTGTTCCATTGCTGGTACATTTTTATAGTTTGCCAGACCACTTATCATGTTTTCTACTGTAATTACAGAATCGTCATCCGGTGCTATTGTAATCATTTCTACAAAGAATGAGCAAGGAGATGCCTGTGAACCTACATGAAGTGTACTGCTCTTTAATTCCAGACCACCATTTGCAGTCCAACTTATGTCATGGATATCCGCTTCCACATTTTCTAATGTACATTTATCAGAAAGACTAGTATTTGCATCATTGAGCGTACTCAGGTTAAGCTTTCCATTGGAAACGCTTAAGTGATTCATGATATTGAATGCATCTAATGTTAAACTCTTCCCATTCAAATCAAGATTTACAGCCTTATATACAGAGGATAAATCAATTGATTCACTGCTGTTCTTATAATCAACAAATAATTTTACGGTATTGTATTCATTGGCATTGTGGAATGCATTGGACAGACTGTTATAATTTGTTACATTTCCGTTGGCATCTACAATAGCTGCCACCGGCTCCTGGTCATCACATACAACACATTTTCCATTGATACGCTTTGGATGCGTACATCCGCTGGCAGTATATACGGTTCCATCTACGATGGCTCCTTTCTTTGTGCCGTCTGCAAGCTGGATTACACCTGTTGCAGGAATCCCATTCACCATGGAAGCTAATGCTGTTCCTTCTGTATTTCTCTTTACCGTAACCGTTCCACCTGCATTCAGGCTGACTGCATTCAAAGTTGAAATCACATATGTGCTGCTTTCCTGTTCTATTGTAATATTCCCATCGGTACTCTCAATACTTCCACCGGCTCCGCCCCAGGTAAGTGATGAATCTGTTGTTCCATTCTGTTTCAGTGTCACATCATTCTTTGCCTTTATATCAAGTTCTGCCTGAAACATCGGTACAGTCGCATTGGTTGAAATGCTTATTGCTCCTGCCAATGCCTGAATCGTCAGCTTACCGTTTGCCATGACAGGGGTTGCGGTCTGTTCAATTGTAACATCCCCATTGGTTGAAGTTAAGCTCACCTGTGGATTACTCTTGCTTGTTATTCCCTTCGCTGATTTTAAAGAAATATCTCCTGCAGCTTCAATCGTAAGATTACTGTCAGTCAACACCCCTGTGCTGGTATTTTCCAGTTCCACCTTTCCACCGGTATTTTTCAGGGTAACATTTTCTGCATGGAAAATTGGATAATAATCAGATGCAGAACTTAATGCAAGGTCTCCTTCTGTCTGTGTCAGGTTCAGTGTGGATACTCCACTGTCAATCATACCACATGGTGCGGTTATCGTAACTTTCTTTCCACTTAAATCAACCACTCCACTGCTCAAAGCAATTGGCTCTGAAGACGTTGATGCAGTTTCCAGTGTAATATCACCGGTTGTATCTATCTCAAATCTGCTGCCACCGTTTATTACATTACTATTACTTGTTACCTTGAAATTTCCGGTAAAATCCTTTGTGACAACGGCAGCACCGGTTCCGGCTAACAGAAATGCAGGAGAAGTTCCTTCTACAGTAAAATTTCCTGCTCCGGAAATTGTTAAGTTTCCGCCTGTTACTGTCACCGGATTCGGTCCGGAAGTAGCAATCTCCATATCATTATATACAGTCATGGTTGCCGTATCTTTATCAAAATAAATATAACCACCACTTTCCGGTTCTTCCCCTACTTTATCGACGCCACGAATCGTTGCAGATGGTCCCGGTGTAGAAGGAGGATCCACCGCCTTCACATACCAGCCCGTCTCTAATGTTGTAATTCCTATTTGAACGGATGCCGGCGTATCCTCTGCCTTTACCAGTAGTCCGGCAGCATCTCCCATAAATAAGCCTGTCATCATAGCCAATGCCATCAAAAATGCCAGACATCGTTTTTTTCGTTTTTTTCCCATATTTCCTCTCCTTTTTTTATTTCTATTTCTTTTGTTCACACAATTTCTATCATAAGAAAACGCTTAAAATTTTGCAACCAATTCTTCCAAATTGTGATTTTATCTTCCTGATTGTCGATAAAAAATGATTTTTATTTTCTTTCAATATGTTATACTTGTTTCGTATCCGGTGTTTTTTACCTTTTATATACAGGAGAATAATTATGCTGATTTACTTATGCGAAGATTCTGAAAGCGATGCCTTACGGCTGAAACATCATCTGAATACATATGCCACGAAACATCATTGTAATATGGAGATTCTACTTTTTTCTTCGGGCGAAGAGATGATTCAATATTATAAGGAAGAAAAGCGTTATCCGGCTCTGCTGTTTTTAGATATCTATATGAATAACCAGGACGGTGTGGAAACAGCACGTATCCTTCGCTCACTGGGCTATGAGGGTGGCATTATTTTCACCACTTCTTCTACGGAACATGCCATGGCAAGCTATGAGGTAAATGCTCTTTACTATCTGCAAAAGCCTTACTCACACACAGATTTTCTCAATGCCATGAGCCGCTGCGATACTCTTTTAGAGGAATCCAATGAAGTATTTACCTTTTCTGTCCGTAGGAAGGAATATTCTCTTCCTTACTCAGATATTCTCTTTTTTGAAACCGGGCAGCACAATGTCCTGCTGCACGCTATATCAGAGACTTTTACGATTCCCGGAAACCTGACACAGCTTACCGAGGACTTTGCCTCTGTTGCCTGTTTTCTTCCGGTTGGCCGCAGCTATCTGGTAAACTTAAATCATGTCACCGGAATTCTACAGCACGACCTTATTATGGAAGACCACTCCATTGTGCAGATTCCTTTCCGTAAACGTGACGAGGTAAGCAAGGCCGTTAATAGCTGGTTTGCAAAGCTTGAGAAAGAGCCAACTCATCCCGGCTTATCCTAGAGCCAGATATTTCCCATGTTTCCAATGTACTCCTATTGTGAAAATGTTACAGACTTGTTACAATTCATTTGTACTTAGCTAAGACATGATTTCAAAGAAAATAAGGAGGACGAAACTATGTGTTTTAATTTCAATAGCTGTTCCGAGTTATTTAACACAATCTGCAAATTATTCAGACTCGGATGTTAATATGTTTTATGCGATTTGCATAATCACCAAAAAGGCTGTAACCCTTGATTTATGATCAAGGATTACAGCCTTTTTTCTAGCTAAGCTGGCAACGGGAATCGGACCCGTGACCTCCGCACTACCAATGCGACGCTCTACCGACTGAGCCATGCCAGCAATTCTGTCGGAACTAATCCCGACTTGTAATACTATACTATAGAGAGCTATGATTGTCAATACTTTTCTACAGCATAATGTCAGATTTTTCTTTGCTATGCTCAATCTTCATATTTAACTTCCGGAACGGAATTGCAATTACAAGTCCAATCAGAAGTGAGATTATAATATAGATGCCCAAGATGCCGAGGCATTTCCAATAAGTCATTCCATACATACCACCGATGGTCTCCCGGAGTGCATCCATTCCATAAGGGAATGGGAAGAAACGGTAAATCCGCTGATAGATTGCCGGCAGTACTTCAATTGGGAAGGAACCGCCTGCTCCTGCTACCTGGATAACCATAATGACTACCGCCAAAGCCTCTCCGACATTTTCAAAGGCTACCGTTAATGCGTACATAAATAAGGTAAATACAAAGCTGCAGCATGCGCAGGCAAGCCAGAATAAGAACGGGTTATGGCATTGTATCTTAATATAAAACAAATCTCCCAGTGCAGTAATCAATGTCTGCACCTGTCCAATCAGGAAGAATGTAATATATCTTCCAAAGAATTTCTGGTAAGGTTTTGCATCCGGTATTTTCTCATCCGGAAGTACCTTTACATGAATGATTGCCACCAGAATCAACGCACCTACCCACAATGCCAGTACCGTATAGAACGGTGACATTGCCGAACCATAATTGGAAATCGGATAAATCTCTTTCGTCTCCATATTGACCGGAGAAGATAAGAAATCTCCTAACAAAGTCGGGTCGGTCTCTAAGATTTTCATCAAAGCCTGATACTGGTCACTGATTTCCAGAGCACTGAGACTTGTAATCACACTGTCAAGTCCGGTCTTCATTTCCTGTGCTGCTGCCAGTGAATCACTTAAGCTTTCATTTCCCTTATCGAGGGTTTCACTATAAGCATCCAATACTTCCGATACTTCATCAAAATCTCCATCGACACCATTTAAAATTGCCTGTGTCTGATTCAGTGACCCCTGCATGGACTGAATGGTTGTCTCCAGCTGACCTTTTACCGAATAGTCAAACGTATCCTTTAAAGCCTTTATTTTGGTCTTACAGGAAGCTATTTCGGTAGATATTTCAGTGTTTAAAGTATCCTTTGCAGTAGTTAAATCTGTGACATTATTCTGGACACTGTTTAAATCTGCTTCAATTTTATCTAACTGTGCTTCGATTTCTGCAATCTGACCGGAAACACTTTCATCATCCTTCCAGTCTGCCACACTGTTTTCAAATAACTGACGGATCAGCGGCATCATATTAATTGCGCTCTGTAGTCCGCCGGAAGATAAATCACCATAGTTATCCAACTGATCTAAGGCATTCTGTATCAGCGTATTGATGTTGTCAAGGCTGTCGGCTGCTGTATTAAGATTTGCTGAAATAACCTCAGCCAAAGCACTGGCATTAAGGCTGCCGGAATTCAAAGCTCCCTGCATGGTATTTACCGTATTCGAACCATCATCTACCATCGTATTCAGATTCGGCAGCATAACCTGTGTCGTATCAATCAGGCTGGATGCCGAATTGGTAATGCTGACAAAAGAATTCAGCAATGCAATATAGCCGTCCAAATCTCCGCTTAAATCATTAAGCTGTGTCAGAAAAAGATTTATCATAGAGCCGGAATCCATTCCATTTTCTACCATGACATCATTTACCTTTAACATGACTTCTGCCAGAGTGCTGACAAAGGTTGCATTTACCTGTTCCTGCACTGCCGTTTTTGCCTTGGATGTAATCTTTGGTGCAATGGCATTTTTCTTCTCATTTTCATAATAAATAATCTGCGGATTCTGTACTTCTCCGTTAAGGAAGCTTATCATTTTCTCGGAGAAATCCTCGGGAATAATCAGTGCCGCATAATATTCACTGCTATATACACCATCCGTTGCTTCATCCATGGTATCAGTAAACTGCCAGCCCATAGTCTGGTTGGCTTTCAGGGCATCAATGACGCTGTCTCCGATATTTAAAGGCAGACCTCCCATGTCAATTCCCTCATCTGCGGAATATACTGCTATCTTAAGATTTGATGTAGATTCCGGTCCATACGGGTCCCAGTTGGACAATATATTAAACCATGCGTACAGTGATGGAATAATGGAAAGACCTATTACAATAACCACTGCTACCACATTTGTGCTGACTCTCTTAAAATCCCGGTAAAAGATTCTAAAAATATTTTTCATGTGTTATCCCTCTGCTACTCCTTTGTGCTATCCGTTAAAAGTTCCTGCTCTGCCGTCTGAAGTACGGTACGAATCCGTTCTTCTACCTGGGCAATTCCATCGCCAATCAGTGCATCTCTCTCCTGCTGCTCCCGGTTGGAAATCTCATTTAATTTTTCCTGTAATTTATAATCTGAATATTCTACAAAGATTAAATATCCTGCCAGAATAAACAGCGATACAATCCACAGAATCAAAAATACAATTTTTGAGCTTTCTGTCCAGAATAACAATGCCAGGAAAATCAGTGGAATAATGATAAGACACCGCAATCCGATGCGGATACGTTTCTGGTTCTTCTTATGAATCTCCTGCTCATAGCCTAAAAGCATGTCATAAAGCTTTTCATAATCTTCTTTCTTTTCCATCTGCTCTTCACCTGCTCTCTTACATCATCTTCGTATCTTTCATTCGCTTTTCTACGAAATGATTGATACCCATAAATGGTACGCGAATCAGCAGTCCGATTAACAATGCCGCTGCTGCGAAAATCAGAAGCTCTGCCAGATTCTTCTCATAGGCTCCGCCATACATGCCGCCAATGGTTTCACGCATGGCATTAATGGCATATGGGAATGGGAAGAAAATATATACCCGCCGGTAAAATTCCGGCAATATCTCAATCGGATATGTTCCACCGGAACCTGCAATCTGAATAACGACCATTACAACCACCAGTGCTTTTCCGATATCGCCAAAGGAAAGTGTCAGCGCATAGATTAATAAGGTAAAGGTAAAGCTCGTCAGCGACGCCGCAAACCAGAACAATACCGGATTCTTCACCTGACAATGCAGCAGATAAATATTACCCAGCACAATAATCAATGCCTGTATCTGTCCCATCACAAAGAAAATGAGATATCTTCCAAGAAAAAGCTGATAACGCTTCGGATTCGTCAAATCCTTTTCGGATGCCTTTACCTTAATCAGTGCCACCAGTACAATACCGCCTACCCAGAGTGCCAGTGTTGTATAAAATGGTGCAACCGCAGAACCATAATTTTTAATCTCATAAACCTGCTTTGTCTCCACTTTTACCGGCTGTGCAAAGAATTTACCATAGGATTCCGGATCTCCGCCTAAAAGCTCCATGATAATCTGCATCTGCTCATCTTCCGATGCTTCGTCCAGTTTGCTGATTGCTTCTTCTATCTTTGTATCACAGGTCTGCAGCAATGTCTGAATCTGTGTAAAGCTTTCATCTGTAGCATCTACCATATCTAAGGTTCCATCGAAAATGGTTTCCATGTCACCTAATGTATTATTCAGATTATTCAAAAGATTGGTTACATTGACCAGTATCTGGGATGCCGTATCCAATATTCCGGATACTCCAGGCACCAGATTATTGGTGTATACATTCTTCATATTTTCAATGGTCTTGCTGCAGGTAGACAATGCTGTATTCATTCCGCCTGTCACAGTATCTACCGCATCTTTTACTGCATCTGATGCATTGTCCGGCATCAGTGTCTCTAAAAGCTTCTGCATTTCTTCTGCATCCTGCTTCAACGCATCAATCTGTGACATCACATCATCCATATCCGTTTTCTGCTCGTCCGTAAAGCTCTCATCTGTCTTGAGTCCACTGATTGCTCCATAAAGCGACTGCAACTGGTCATTTAAAGTCTTGATATCATTCGTTGTTGTCTCAATACTTTCAGTTGTCTTCTTGGCAGAATCTCCCAGTCCGGCATTGGTAATATCCGTTGAAATCTTATTCAAAGAATTCTCAATATCCGTTAAGGTTGTCTCCACATTCTTGGAAAAATCTGAAAGTGTAGTATCCGTACTGTCTAATTGTGTCTTTGTTCCATTCAGGGAATTTACAGCTGAATCAATTTTATCTTCCACCTTTGGCACACTGGAATTGGCTTCATCAATCCCTGCGCTCAGTTCTTCATTTCCAGACAGGAAGCTGTCTATCATGGCATCATAGTCCTTTAAATTCTGGCTGAGCTGCTCTAATTTCTGGCGGAATCCATCCACACCGCCATCTTCACTTATTTTCTCAGAAAGATTATCCATCTGGGCAAACATGGCACTTGCCGCTGTCTCAAGAAATGTCTCATTGATACTGGACTTTAATGTGCTCACCGCAGTATCGGTAATTTTCGTTGCAATGGCATTTTTCTTCTCATTCTCATAATATGTAATGGTCGGATTCTCCAGTCCTTTAGAAAAGATGCTGAACATGCTCTCGGAAAAGCGGTCACCAATAACTACTGCCGCATAATATTTTCCACTTTCTACTCCGTTGATTGCTTCATCAGAGCTGTCTACAAACTGCCAGCCTATGGACTTATTCTCCTTCAACTGCTCAATCACCTGAGCACCCATGTTGACGGTTGTGCCATCCTCTAATTTCATTCCTTCATCTTCAGATGCCACTGCAATATAGATATTTCCGGTGTTGGCATAAGGATCCTCGTTGGAATAAATATTAAACCATGCATACAAAGATGGAATAAAACACAATCCGATTGCAATGACCAGTGCGAAAAAATTCCTGCAAAGTCCTCTTACGTCCTTACGAAAAATGTGAATGATATTTTTCATGCTGTTACTTCCCTTTCAACTTCTTCTTTAAACGCTGCAACGCATTATCCACAGCCTTCGGCTCTTTTCCCATAGCTTCTGCAATCTGCTCATAGCGAAAGCCCTGCAGATAATACGACAACACTTCCTGTTCCATTTTGCTTAAAGTTTCATTTACTTTCCGCTTGAAATCTTCCCGGTCTTCCTGACTGATAAATAAATTCTCCGGATTCGCCTCATCTATAGTCTCTAACACATCCGCCAGATTCCTGCCTTCCGAATCCTCACTATCTGCATAAAGTGGTACATACGAATTGAGCGGTGCATGCTTTTTCCGATTGGAAGCCTCCACCGCTGTATACATCTGCCTTGCAATACAAAGGTCTGCGAAATGAAAAAAGCTGCTGTCTTTATCCGGCTGATAATCCCGGACAGCTTTAAACAGACCAATCATTCCCTCCTGAATCAAATCGTCCGTCTCACCACCAATGAGATAAAGTGCTTTTGCTTTTTTCTTAACCAGACTCTTGTATTTGTCCATCAGATAATCTGTAATTTCTTTTTCACCACTACGAAGTGCTGCAATTAATTCCTCATCACTCATGTTCTGATAAGATTGCATCTCTCTCTCCTGTTAACTTAATCTCTGTCTTGCAATTTCATAAGCTAAAACACCTGTTGCTACCGATGCATTTAAGGAGTCAATATCTCCCTTCATTGGAATCGATGCCACAAAGTCACAGTTTTCTTTTACTAATTTGCTGACACCTTCTCCTTCATTTCCGATAACCAGTCCGATAGAACCTTTTAAATCCAGATCATACATGGTTGTGCCACCCATATCTGCACAGACAAACCACATGCCCTGCTCCTTTAATTCCCGGATGGTATTGGTAAGATTGGTTACCTTTGCTACCGGTGTATAATAAATGGCTCCTGCGGATGCCTTTGCTACGGTAGCGGTCAGTCCCACTGCACGGCGCTTTGGAATAATGACGCCATGGGCACCTGCCAGATTGGCAGTACGGATAATTGCGCCCAAATTGTGCGGATCTTCAATATTATCCAGCAAAATGACAAATGGTGCTTCATTTTTCTTTCTGGCATTTTCTAAAATATCTTCTACCGTTGCATAAGAAAATGCTGCTGCCATGGCAATGACACCCTGATGCTTCTTCGTCTCTGACAACTGCTCTAAACGCTCTTTTGCCACAAACTGTACCAGCGTATCATGCTTTTTCGCTTCTCTTAAAATGGTCTGAATGGGACCGTCTTTACAGCCATCTAATACAAACAGCTTGTCTATGGTTTTTCCGGAACGAAATGCTTCTAAAACTGCATTTCTTCCTTCTATCTTCGTGCTTTCTGCCTGTGTGTTTTCCATCTGCATTTCTTCCATTCTACTTTCCTCCTGCCAGATCATTCTTTCCGGTCTTCACATTATAGTGTCTGATTGCTTCTTTCGCCAGTTCCAAAATCCGCTCAAACTGATCCGTCAGATATAAATAGCCCATCAATGCTTCAAAGCCGGTGGCACGGCGATAATCTGACATAGTTGCGTTTTTTGCCATGGTCGGAGACTTGGCATTTCTGCCTCTGCGGTAAATTTCCGTTTCGTCTTCCGTAAGCATCGGAGTCAGTGTCTCCATCATCGTTGCCTGCGCATGTGCTTTCACCAGATGGCTGGTGGTCTGATGCAGACGTGATGCCTTGGTATTGCCTTTTCCAACTACAATGCTTCTTATGACAAGGTCATAAATGCCATCTCCTATGTAGGCAAGTGCCAAAGGGGAGTAGGTTGCTACATCCACCTTTGGCAGGTCAAAATATTCTTTGATATGGGAATCTATGCCTTTTTCCATTTTACACCCTCTCTGGTATCCTCTAAGACAATTCCTTTTTCCAAAAGTTCATTACGAATTGCATCTGCTTTGGCAAAATCTTTTTCCTTCTTTGCAGCCTTACGCTCTTCGATTTTTTCTAATACATATGCTTCTAAATCTGCATCGATCTCATCGGCAGGATTTGCTACTTCTCCCGCTGCTAAATCAAGAGATAATACATAATCAAAATCTTTTACCAGTGCAAGCTTGGTTGCATCGGTCATATCGGCTTTCAATACTTCATATACTACAGTCAGTGCCATGGAAGTATTTAAATCATCCTCTAATGCCTGCAGGAATTTCTCTTTGTATGCATCAAATTTATCCTGCTCTACTTCTGTAGACGCATCCAGTTTTGCAATGGTCTTACGAAGCTTTACATAGGAATTTTCCATATTATCCATTACTTCATAAGAGAATTCCAATGGCTTTCTGTAATGGGACTGCAGACAGAACATACGATATACCAGCGGCAGATAACCTTTTTCTTCCAACAAGGAAACGGTCAGGAAATCTCCCTTGGATTTACTCATTTTTCCTGATTTATCATTCAGATGATGCACATGGAACCAGTAATTACACCATTTGTGTCCAAGATATGCTTCACTCTGTGCAATCTCATTGGTATGATGTGGGAAAATATTATCCACACCACCACAGTGAATATCCATATATTCGCCTAAATGCTTCATGCTGATGCAGGAGCACTCGATATGCCAGCCCGGATAACCAACGCCCCATGGACTATCCCATTTCAGTTCCTGGTTATCGAATTTGGACTTGGTAAACCACAATACGAAATCACTCTTGTTGCGCTTATTTTCATCCTCAGATACGTCATCACGGACACCTACCATCAGCTCTTTTTCGCTCTGGCTGGAGAATACATAATAATCATCTAATTTTGATGTATCAAAATATACATTTTCTCCGGCAATATATGCATAGCCTTTCTCTAAAAGTACCTCTATCATATGAATAAATTCCGGGATACAATTGGTTGCCGGCTCTACCACATCCGGACGTTTGATATTTAATTTGGAGCAATCGGAAAAGAATGCATCGGTATAATACTTTGCAATCTCCATAACGGTCTTGTGCTCACGCTTTGCGCCCTTTAACATTTTATCCTCACCGGTATCTGCATCACTGGAAAGATGTCCTACGTCTGTTATGTTCATGACACGCTTTACATCATAACCTGCATAGCGAAGTGTTTTCTCTAATACATCTTCCATAATATAGCTGCGCAGATTTCCGATATGTGCAAAATGATATACGGTTGGTCCGCAGGTATACATTTTCACTTTTCCATCTTCGTTTGGCACAAAGGTCTCTACTTTTCTTGTAAGGGTATTAAAAATCTTTACGTTGTTCTCCATGTTATCCTCCATCGTTCCTGGAATTACTTATTTTAATTCTTTTCTACTTCCTGCTTTAATGCTTTTATCTCTTTTTCCATATCAATGATACGGTTGCATAATTCTGAATTTTCCCGCTGCAATACATTGATGTCTTCCTGTACCGGGTCCGGCAGATTGCACTGATCCATATCGCTGCGTGGAATTTTTACATTGTTACGTTTTACGATTCGTCCCGGAACTCCTACTACGGTACAATTTGGCGGCACCTCTTCAATTACCACACTTCCGGCACCGATTTTCGAATTCTCTCCTACCGTAAAGGAGCCGATGATTTTCGCTCCGGCACTTACCATTACATTATCCTCTAAGGTCGGATGACGTTTTCCGGTTTCCTTACCGGTTCCGCCCAGGGTTACACCCTGATATAAGGTTACATTATCTCCGATAATTGATGTCTCTCCGATGATAACGCCGGTACCATGGTCGATAAAGAATCCTTTTCCAATTACTGCGCCCGGATGTATCTCAATTCCGGTTTTTCTTGCTGCTTTCTGTGAAATATATCTTGCCCGGAAGAAATGTCCCTTCAGGTAATGCTTATGTGCACGCCTATAACTAAGCATAACACGAAATGACGGATAAAGCAAAACCTCCATTGGAGATTTTAATGCCGGATCACGCTCCTTGATAATCTCAAATTCCTCTTTTAATTCTTTTATAAAACCCATGATTACAGCCTCCTGTTCACTGTATAGATTCTTTCCTTTATGCATGCAAGCCTGCAATTTTTCTCGCGGAGCGATTTTTTACTTTGCAGGAAAGCAATTTCCTATAAAGTAAAAAATCGTCTCTATATAAATATAGAGACGAAGTTATTCCGCGGTTCCACTCTAAGTAAAGCATTGCTGCTTTCCCTCAATACACGTAACGTGTGCTATTCGTTCCTGGCTACTTGCTTTCACCGGGACTGCTTCCGGATGCACTTCATATACTTTGGAATCAAGACTGCTTTCAGCCGATGACAGTCTCTCTCTTTTATTCACGCATGTATACTACTCTTTCCGTTCACTGCATTTATCAATTCATTTCTGAATCATTTTTAAATTCTTTTTACGCTATTAGTTTATGCACGAATTGCCATTTTGTCAATAGAAAAGTTATTTTCCGCATCCCGGGCAGCCTGCACAATTTCGTTCACTGCCTCCCACTGCTATGCTGTTTTCATAGATACTTGAGATAGCACAGATTGCCTGGGAGCTTATTCCATCTTCGCTTCCGGTAAAGCCAAGCCCTTCCTCTGTGGTTGCCTTTACATTTACCTGACTGACGTCTATCTTCAATGCCTGTGCAATATTTTCTTCCATCTTCTCAATGTGTGGACGCATCTTTGGCTTCTGGGCAATAATCGTAGCATCGATATTATCAATGACATAATTCTCTTTCTCTAAAAGCTGTCCCACTTCTTCCAATAATTTTATACTGGAAATCCCCTCATATGCCGGGTCTGTATCCGGAAAATGCTTTCCGATATCTCCTAAAGCCGCTGCCCCCAGCAACGCATCCATGATGGCATGTAACAATACATCTGCATCCGAATGTCCCAGCAAGCCAAGACTGTGCGGTATCTCCACTCCGCCTATGATTAATTTTCTTCCTTCTACTAATTTATGAACATCATATCCCATTCCTACTCGCATGTGATTACCTGCTTTCTTTTTTTCTTTTCAACTTTCCGGCTCTCTGCTTCCGCCTATCTCGGTCCAGCTCCGCAGTGCATGCGGGAAGCTGCCATGCACCTTCCCGCTCTCGGGCTTTCGCCCTATCTTGGTCCAGCTCCGCAGTGCACGCGGGAAGCTGCTTTGCATCTTCCTGCTCTCGGGTTTTCGCCCTATCTCGATCCAACTTCGCAGTGCCACGCAGGAAGCTGCTTTGCATCTTCCTGCTCTCGGGCTTTCGCCCTATCAAAAACAAGGAAAATCCAGTTTTGTCTGCAAGCAGCCAATCTGGATTTTTCTTGTTTTTGGCACTGCTCAATGCTTATGGACATTATACCACACTGGAGGTATTTTCTGATAGCTGTTTATAGATTTCTTTTTTCATATTATTTCCTGTTTTGCATCATACTATAGTTTCAGGAGGTATTTTTATGAATTCTAAAAAACTTTTTATCTGGGGTTTTCTCTTTGTGTCTGTGATTGGATCCCTATTACATTTCGTCTATGAATGGTCCGGTAACAATTCCATCGTACGGCTTTTTACACCATGGAATGAATCCACCTGGGAGCACATGAAGCTTCTTTTCTTTCCAATGCTGGTTCTTGTGCTTTTTCTCTTTTTCAAACTGCCGGAACAAAGTCCGATTCCAGTAGCACTCTCCATTGGGACGCTGGTTGGGTTGGCATTGATTCCAATTCTCTTCTACACATACACCGGTGTGCTGGGCTTCTCTGTCATGGCAATTGATATTGCTATTTTCTACATCAGTGTTCTGGGTGCCTTTCTTATCGGATGGTTCCTGAAAGATAACCGCGAACTTGCCAATCGCAGGGGACTGCTTCTTACCTGCCTGGTAATTCTTGCAATTCTGTTTTTTATCTTCAGCTACTATCCGCCTGGGATTGGGCTTTTTCAGGAGCCATAAGCTATTTTTAAATATAGAAGCAGGTAGGTAAGGGCTTTACAAGAAATTGGGTAAGAAACACTCTGTTTGCAGTGTTTCTTACCCAATTTGCTACGGTGCAATGCTTCTGGCTTCCCGGAATTGTGACTTTACTGAGTCAGATTGGGTAAAATAACGGCTTTTTCCAGCTTTTTTGCCCAATTTGCTACAGTGCGGCGCTTTCCGCTTCTGAAAATCGCAGCTTTGCTGAGCTAGATTGGGCAAAGCAACGGCTGTTTCCAGCTTTTTTGCCCAATCACAACTGTTCTATACGGGAACTAGACTAGAAGCACTCTTCGCTGCCCACGCACCGACAGAATTCACCACCTGCAGTTCTTTCCTGATGCCAGATTTTTTCTTGCTACTCGCAAAAAAAAGAATCTTGCATCTGCAAGATTCTTTTTCA
>ULQY01009397.1_pt1 | contig 85846 bp, 105 predicted proteins | sample 1954671 | NCBI WGS metagenome assembly ULQY01 (sample SAMEA4835660, study PRJEB28245) | human gut metagenome | biome: gut microbiome; material: fecal sample | place: Denmark | collected 2008 | reverse complement strand
ATGCCATCTTACTTTTTAGGGACATTTACTGAATATCCCTAATCTTGTGAATGTGATACTTTCTGCTGATAGTCAATTAATTATAGATGTTGACTTTTAGCCGACTGGAATAAAAGTGGAATATATTTTTAATATGATATTTCTCAATATTGCAATTTAGCTTTCTGCATGAAAAATATTTGTATGTTTGCAACAAAAAGCGATATGTTTAAGAAACTGAAAATATCTGAAACTGCAATTAGAGGAATCATATATCAAATGAGATACCTTATCAGTGAAAAGAATGCAAGTGATGAAATGCTTGTTTGGCATTTGAAAAACATTCTTTCTGATTTAGGTATAAAAGTTGATTATATTCCTGAACCTCCGCCATGGAAAAAGAAAAAGGAATGATTCACTTTTTCGGCTTTGGTGGAGAAGGTGTTGAAACTGTTCCAGGAAGGTCTTTTGTTGTATAATCTTTTCCCATTTGTTCTTATTTCTTTGGTCATGGTCTAACCGGTACCAGATGTTTTCAAGCGAATTCATGTATTTGTTGTAGAAGTCTGCAAGAACATCTAGCGATGACAGTTCACTTTCACCTTGTACGAAGTTTGGAAGTACAGACTTTATAATAGATACGAATCCTATCAGCATAGAAGCGAAGAACGGCACTTTGTCATTCAGTAGAGTACCTAATGCACCTGCAGAGGCTGTGATGGCAACAAAGCCATTATATGCCCTGTTGTATCCTCTCCGTTTATCTGTATATTTTTGTATGCAGATAATGTTTGCCTTTGCCTGTTTCAGTTCCTCCCAGATTCTATTTCTGCATATCATGTTATTCAGGTGATTCTACGTTGTCAATGATGAATGAACAATTATAAGAATAGATGCTATGTAAAGGCTATTACTTTTCTGTTTCCAATGCTTTGTTCAGTTCTTCTTCAGATACTTCTTTTTTCAATAGCCAGTGGTATACGTTTTGATTTCCCATTGTGACTGTGTAGGCTTGTACAAATTCCCATCCTTGTTTTCCGAAGTAGTTCATTGCATCCACCATAGAATTGAATTCTATATTCTTTCCGTTTTCGTCTTTCATGTATGATATGCCTTTCCAGAAAGAGGTTTCCTGTCCATAGTCAACTTGTACCTTAACTTTGTTGCTAAGAAGTTTTGAGGTTCCTACAAGTTCACAATAGATGTAGTTATTGGCATAAAGGCTGATTGATAACACAGCCACAAATAACGTTAATAAAAGTCTTTTCATGTTTTCAATATATTTTTTGTCATAAACGGTATGTTCTTGTTTATGATTAAGTGTAAATATTTATGATATTCATAGACTTTCTATAATTTCAAGTATATTTTTTGAAGATTCTTTCCGGTATCTTACTTTTACTTCGCTTTCCCAGTAGTTTCGTACTATATCGGAAAGTCCGTCTGGAACACTCAGTGTGACACTTGAATCTACAGAAGAAATCTTTACACTATTACCTATCGCATTTGCAGCTGTAAGCACACCTGTAATCTCTTTTGTAGATATTTTTTTCTTTTTTCCTTTCTCATCTAAAGAAGACTCCAATTCACTCATTATCGTATCTGATATGCTTTTTTTGTCTCTTTGTATAGGAACAGGATTAATATGTCCATTATTGAAGGTTGTAATACCGAACATTGATACTTCTTTTCCGTCAGGAGCAAGTTCTTTCGTCAATCCAATAAAATTGCTTCTGTAAGATTCGTCAGGTATATTCATTTTCAATGCTTCCATATCATTGTTATTGATATGTTGTATATTTGTTGTAATATCTTCGATTACATTCTCAAGGCTGCTAAATCCGGGAATGGTTGAATCGAAATCCTTTGTAAACCGAACAGTAAATGCAAGGCTTCCAGCCCTTGGGACAGATATATAAGCTTCGCAATAGTTCTTAAGTTCTTTTGAAACTTTTCCTTTTTTTCTGAATGGCTTTCCTGATTTCCGTTCTATGGTTCTTTCCGTGAGTTTTACAAAGTTGATGATTCTTCCGATAACGTCTTCACTTCTTGCCATTCCGTAGTTTACTCCCTTCCCGTTAATCACAAGCTGTATATCACCTTCCTGAAAATCTACTCCTTTTATCTCCATGTGACGTTTGAAGTTTACCATTTCAAGGAGATCTCTCATTTCTTCGGCAATTTCGTGTGGAGGTTCACCAAGAAGACCGTATGAAATCATTCTTTCGGCTTCTCTATAGTTTTTTGCATTGTATGCAAGACTCGCAGCGCTTCTGATAAGGATAGAGGTGGTAGGTTCGCCTAAATTATTTTCACGAGCGAACATCGCAGCTTCTTTTTCTTTTTCGAAGGCTTCAGCATAAAGCCTAATAGCTCCTTCTGCGTCTTTCATTGCTTTGAGCATATCGGCGTGGTCAGCAATTTCCATTGCTATGTTGTGGTGTTCCCTTATGTTCATAAGTCATCGCTTTTTTGCAAATTTAGCAAATGGAGAGCTAAATTCAACAATTGATATATATGCAGGTAACTGCGTAGAGTCTGATTGGTTCGTTTGTTTAATCTTTTTTTTGAATCTTGTTTCAAGAGGCTTTTCTCCTCCTGTAAATATTCCGGAGACCTCCAGTCTGGCCGACTTTTTAAATGGTATGTCATCATCATGGCCTAGCCAGTAGTCGACCCCTGTTCCTTTCCTAGAACGTTCTATGATTGTATAGTCTGTTTCATGTATGGCCAACATTGCAGAGATACATACGGCACCGTGTTCTGTGGTGTATTCCTGATCTTTATATGTCCTATCAATCTGGTCATCAAAATAATCTTCCCAGAGGATTTCATATTCTTTTTCGTTATCGCCTTTCAAAGGCATTATGACATTTTGAGGATGTCCTGACCTATGAAGGCAAACCATACATGCTTCATATAATTGACCGGCAGCAATTTTTGTTATACCAGGTAGACCTTCTTTTATTTTTCTAATATCTAATTCTTCTGGCATTATATAGTAGTTTTTACTTGTTTAATATAATAAATCACACACACATACACACAAATGTAGTTAAATTTTTTTATGTTTGATTTTGATTTAACTGAGAATTACATTGTTGGCCGTATTTTTTTACATGGTCAACGATTTTTTACCCTATCTTACGTTCATTATTAGCTATTATCAGTTCCGCTTCCAGTTCCTTGATTCTTCTCTGCATTATAAGTTCTTAATCCATTTTTTGCCTGATGGTGTTTCTGTGTAAATCCAGAAGGCAACGGCTATAATAGCCAGTACTATGAAAATAAATAATCCTGCATTCATAATTGTATCATTTTAATAGGTTATTTCCGATTTTTGCTAAAGCATATGCCAGTATGCAACCTACAAATAGCATAACTACAAGCATGTGGCTTATTTTGTCTCCTTGGAAGAACAGTACCATTCCGCCTAAAACCAAAGCCGTATATGTCAGTTGGGAAAGATTAAAGAAATAGCCTGAAAGCTTTTCTTTTCTAACCTTGTCTTTCTCTTTTTGCTCTTCTTTCGCTTTCATGTTTTCTTCAAAGTTACTCAATTAGTTATTTTTTATATTCAGCTTCAACTACTAATTGGAATAGTTTGGAGAGTGTTTCTTGATATTTCTTTTTTATCTCCTTTTCGTAGTATCCATCAGTAGTGTATATACGTATTTTAGTAATTTTGTTGTTCTTAAGGAAATTAAGATTGCCATAATAATGTGCATATACTCCTATGCCTGAAGAACCTGCTAATCCAATAGAACCACCACCAATTGTTCCGTAAAAAATATCTGTAGGGTTAAGATTATGAACTTTTCCTTTCTCGTCCATAAGTATGAGTTTATTGTCTTTTGATATTACACAAGCACTACCAATCATGTATTTCATATCAAGAATCATAGTTCTGTCTATACTTCTAATTCTTGCATATATTCCGCTTGGAACTCCCGTTCCCCAGGCTAATTTCTCCCAACTTGTTTCAATCGTTCTTTTTCCTGTAAAATCATCAATCTTGTTTTTTTCAAGTTCTTGGGCATGTAAAGAAGAGGTTAATCCTAAGATAAGAAAGATTAGTAAATAAAACTTTGTTTTCATTTTATCCTATTTTTTGTCTGTTATTAATAATCAGTTCCGCTTCCAGTTCCTTGATTCTTCTCTGCAGGTTGTTGATGGTGTCCTGCTGGAAGGCTATTGTGTCAATCAGCTTGTTCATCCTGTCCTTAGCTTCTGTTGGCTGTTCAGAAGTCAGAAGCATTTCGCCATTACCGCGAAGAAGCCATTCTGCTGATATTTCAGGATAACAACTCAATACGGTATATACTGTTGTTAAACTCAATTCTCTTGCTCCATTAAGCTGTCTGCTTAAAGTATTCTGGGCTATACCACAACTCAATGCAAACTGCCTGTCAGATATTCCAAAATGGGAAATTATCTGTTTTAACCTTTCAACCATCATAATAGTTATAATCTACATAAATGTTAAAAAATACCAAATGGGATAATTATTCTGCTTTTTGCTTGCATATTATACCAAATGGGATTACCTTTGCAATACAAACATACACACATACAAAAATAGAAATTAAAACGAATAATTGAAAATGAAAACTGATGAATTTTTCTACGAAAATGAAGCTGAAAGTCTTAAAGCTGACATCGAAAAAGCAAAGTCTATGACAGAAGAAGAGATGCAATCTTACTTCAATACAGACGACAGCAAGGAAGATTTCATAAGTTTTCTTGAAGATGAACTCAAAGTTGCTGAAAGCCACATTGTTGAAAATGATGATGATTTCAGCAGCGTTGACCCCGGCTTTGCAAGTGAAGCCGATTATTTGAGATACAAATTTGCGTAATAAAAACCTCACTAAAAGTCAAAACCATTATGGAAATTAAACCAACCAAGTATCAGCCAGGACAGAAAGTCTGGACACTTATAGGAATGAAGGCTGAAGAGAAAACAATCAAGGGTATCAACATCAGTGTGGATTCCGACGGAGTACAGAGGAACTACTATTACATGTTGGTTCCAAAAGAAAAGGAATGTTCCAGTGAAGCATTTGCATCCTATTCCGAGAAAGAACTATTTCCTTCAAAGGAAGAGATGAGAATTAGTGTTTTCGGTGATTGACAAATCACATCCCGGTGTGGCCTGACCGCCTATCCGGGAACAATAGAGAAGAGTTCCTTGACATCTTTTGGCTGACGGACATACCGGAATGGTATAGTAATTCACCGTGGATAACGGGCGGTCCGACAGAGTGTAGAATTGTAGCAATTCGGCCTATTGTAATAGGTTTTACGATATGATATAGCTGGAGTAGCTTAACGGTAGAGCGCAACACTGGGTTATAAAAAATAGATGAATGCAATAATGATTATCGTTGATGTGAGGGTTCGACTCCCTTCTCCAGCCCTGATTAACTCACTTGAAAATGAAAGCGATTATTGAGAAAGAATATATCGTCGATAAGGTTGTCGGTGATATAAAGTGTGGAGACAAGGTTTTGCAGGACTGTATAGGAACAGACAGAACGACACTTATAATAAGGTTTCTATCCATTCCTATTTACCGCAATATACGGATTTTTAACGAGCGTCAAGCAACGCAACAACAGACTCAAACTTCAGGTTAGTGATAATTGGTGCTTTGCCTTCTTTGAGATAAAAAGCGGTTTGACCTCTTAAATCTTCTACGCTGATAATTGCATCAGTGTTAATACACCACGATTTGCCGTTGGTGTCTGCAATAGTAATAAACTTTTTCATAAATCTTAATTTTTTAGTTTGACAGCGTAAAATTAAGAAATCCCTCCGAAGAAATCTCATGATTATAAAATCTCGGAGGGAACATTCCGAGGTTGTTTAATGGCAGAACGGCACCAGTCTGAGGGAATAAGGATTTTTGGTGCAGGTGGCGGTTCGAATCCGTCTCTCGGAACTTAAACTTATTAGTTATGAAAGTATTTAGTCGTATATGGATGCTGATGGTAGCTATATGTGCTGTTGGCATGTTGTATGGAGCAATCACAATACCAAGTCCGGTGCAGGGTATATGGATATGCTCCTGTATAATCATTGTAATTGCATCGGTATATGCTTGTGTTATAATATGGAAAGAAAGGTAGAAGTTATGGGCAAAAGACCTATTGTATCGACATTACGATCCATGAAAATAGATGAAGAGGTTATTTTTGGTATTCATCAGAGAATTTCTCTTATGGGTACAATAGCCAATAGGTTGGATGTTGAACGTGCTTCAGGTATGTCATGGAAATGCAAGACAGACCGTGAAGCCGGAATTGTAACGGTTAAACGTGTTAGCTGATGGTGTTCGAATTAAATGGGAAGTTTATGACTACAATATTGTCAGATAATACAGCAGGAATGATTCTTGAGAACATACTTCTTGCAATGGAAGGAATAAAGTTCAGCAAGTCTCAGGCATCAGGAATAGTCGGTTCCGAGAACCGGTTGGAAAAGCTTGTTGAGAGCGGTAAGATACGTGCTGAGAAGAAGGCAGATTGTCAGAACGGAAAATGGTTCTGCAATGGTGCTGATGTGTTAAGGTACTGTTCGTACAAGAAGAGACATAAAAAAAGGAACAAGTCTAAAAGCCTGTGAAGGTGGTTATTTTCTACATAAATGTTTACGTTTTAATTTCTTGGTGTACGGACTGGCTTGTGAAAGTCGTCCGTACTATTTTTTCCTGGGCACTTGGTCTAATGGTAGAACATCGGCATAATTCCATTCCATGTTTGTTTGTTAGTGTTAGAAATCTCTATTGTTAGTCGAAGATGCGGGTTCGATTCCCGTAGTGCCCACAATTTACATCTTGTTCCGGTGTTATTCTCATAGTTTTTGTCCGAAAGCCTATTCGGGGTTACGCCAATGGCACCGTGTCGGAACTTCGGACTCTATGGTATCGTGGCGGAATTGGTAGACGCACGACGAGTACTGGAGCTTTACCCAGCCGGAAGGGTTACTCAAAGCAGAAAGCTCATGCAGGTTCGAATCCTGCCGGTACCACAAACCTTTGAAAGAAATCCGTTATTGAATCCGAAAGTAGGGCGAAGATAGCGCAGGGTTTCATCCGCGCGGCATCGGTTAGCCGTTGACTCTATCTGAAAGGTAACGCGAAATCGGAAGGATTGATTGTGTGTGATGTGCCCTGGGGAATACGCCCCAGGGTTTTATTTATCATAATGAGAACAAAGGTTAAGGCGTAAAAATGGCGAAGTTTCGGATTGCAAAACTTGACTATCTGAACTACCTTTACAGATGTAAGGAACTAAAAGTCAAACCATTAATATTTTAATTATGGCTGAAATAAAAGCTAAAACAGACGTTCCTGAAAAAGATAATCAGGAAGAAAAACAGGAAGAAAAAGAAGTGCAACAGACACTTTCTGACAAAATTGTGAACATAAGAACCCTGAGAGCAAACGAGATTGAATGCCGAATAGGTACAATCAATGAGAAAGGATGCACATTGTTGCTGTACAAGGATGCCCGTGTGGATATGAGACTTCTTGATGAGGTGTTCGGCCCTATGAACTGGAAGAGAGACCACGAAGTTGTGAACGGAAACCTATTCTGCACCATATCAATCTACGATGAAAAGAAAAAGGAATGGGTGAGCAAGCAGGATGTCGGAACTGAATCCAATACGGAAAAGGAGAAAGGTCAGGCTTCCGATGCATTCAAGCGTGCCGGATTCAACTGGGGGATTGGTCGAGAACTTTACTCGGCACCTTTTATTTGGGTGAAACTTGAGCCAAGCGAAATCAGTAAGAGCACTTCGGGTAGATGTTCTACTTATACTAAGTTCTCTGTAAGCGAGATTGAGTATGACGAGAACAGAGAGGTTAGTAAATGTATCATTGTAGACAACAATGGTGTGATAAGATACCAGTTCCCTATACCAAAGGAAAAGAAGTCTGAAAAGACTCAGCAAAATTCAAGTGTATTTTCCGGTAAACAGCTAAAGGAAGCGATTGATGAAGTAAGGGTATGTAAGAGTCGAGCCGAAGTTAATGCTGTGTGGAAAAAATACGCTGCAATGCAAAACAATCTTGAGTTTAAGAATGAGATTCAAACAATGTGTAAAAGATTTCCTAAATGATAGAATTAGTTAAGTCTGGTGTGGTTTTCAATGAAGAGAACCACACCTATTTCCTGGGCGACAAGCAGCTTTCAGGAATAACGGGAATGATTAAGAGACAGTTGTTCCCGGATAAGTATAAGGATGTTCCTCAGTTCGTCTTAGAAAGGGCTGCAGAAAGGGGAACAAAGGTTCATCATGACTGCCAGTTTGCAGACGTTACAGGATTTGATCCTGAAAGCCAGGAGGCAGTCAGTTATATTATGATACGTACTGGTGCCGGTTATTCTGCACTTGACAATGAATACACTGTATCAGATGAAGAGCACTTCGCTTCAAACATTGATTGTGTATGGGAGAAGGATGGCACTATAGCACTTGCCGACATCAAGACAACGTATAAGCCGGATATTGAATACCTCGAATGGCAGTTGTCAATATATGCGTACCTGTTCGAAAAGCAGAATCCTGAGCTGAAGGTTTCTAAACTGTACGGTGTATGGCTTTACAATGAAAAGTCAGAGCTTATTCCACTTGTCCGGAAATCTGACGTGGAGGTCAAAAGGCTGTTGCAGTGTGAGATTGAGGGAACACGTTACCTTGATACTGAAACTGCACTTGAACACAAGCAGGATGAAGTACAGCTATTGCCAAAGGACGTGATAAACAAATATCTTGAAGCTGTAGCGGAAGTTGAGAGAATACAGCCGTTCATTGACGGTTTCAAGGATTCGTTGAAACGCGCAATGGTTGAACACGATGTCAAGTCGTGGGACACAGGTGTATTGAAAGCTACCATAACACCTGCAGGAATCAAAAAATCTTTCGACACTAAGAGGTTTCAATCTGAGCATCCCGAGTTGTATAAACAGTACATCAAGGAGACTGAAACTGCTGCATCTATAAGAATCACATTAAGAAAGGAGGAAGAAAATGCTTAATAAGGTAATGCTGATAGGGCATCTTGGAAAGGACCCTGATGTAAGAACGCTTGATTCCGGAACAAAAGTCTGCCAGTTCACACTGGCAACGACGGAAAAGGGATACACGTTGCAGAATGGTACTCAGGTACCGGACAGGACAGAGTGGCACAACATTGTACTATGGAAGGGGCTTGCTGAGGTTGCAGGTAAATATCTTCACAAGGGAGACAAGGTTTTTATCGAAGGTAAAATCAGATCTAGAAGTTATGAGGATAACAGTAAGGTGAAGAGATATATTACAGAGATATTCGCAGATAACATGGAGATTCTTTCAACATCTAAGAGTAGTTCACAGGATAGTAGTTCACGGAATAATTCTTCGAACGCTCCATTACCATCAGGGACTCCAAGTGATGATTTACCGTTCTGATTGTTATGGAGGCTACAATTATTAAGAAAGACGGGAAGGCTACCATGGACAAGGATTTCAACTTCATGCTAAGCCTTCTCCGTAATGGTGAATATACTCTTACCATCAAGAGAAAGACTAAGCCCAGGACGCTTGACCAGAACGCGCTCATGTGGATGTGGTTCAGGTGCGTGGGTGGTGCCTTACGTGAGTTCACCGGTGAAGCGTACTGGAGTACAAAGGAAGGGGTGGAAACGATACATGACCTGTATTGTAAGAAATTCCTTACGAAGATGGTTATCACCCCGAAAGGTGAGAGGACGGAACTTGCAAGGGGCACAAAGGGACTTAGCACAATGGAGATGTCACATTTCCTGGATGCCGTCAAGACTGATATAATGACTGAATACGGAATACAGCTACCGTTACCTACAGACCAATATTATTCGGCGTTTGCCGCCGAGTACGAAACCAAATATTAAATATGGCAATAATTAAAGATTACGAACCGGAAGAACTGAAATTTGTTCTTCCGGAAGCAGTTCGGGAACAGTTTCCATTGGAACTGCATTTTGAGAACGCTGAGAGTGAGAAAGACATCCTTAAGGCAGTGAATGAACACTTCAATGCTTTGTTCCCTGAGAACGAGATGGCGCTGCGTTACATGGATGATGTGGAGAAATCGGACCTTCGTGGGAAATACTGCAAGCTTGTAGAGCAGGAGCTTCCTGAAGCTGAGAATGCTTTGTTGAATGCTAAGGAGGAAGCCAAACGCATCAAGACGGATGCTGAGGAAAGGTTGAATTCATTGAGCAAGCAGATTAAGGATTACGCTGCAAAAGTACAGGAAGGAACGGATGAAAAGAAACTTCCGGCTACAAAGACATTCCGTATCGCTTTGAATGGGTATTTCCTGTATTATTCCATTCTTAACGGTAAGGTCGTACTGGCCAAATCTGAAAAGATTCCATCCTACGACAAATCATCATTGTGGGCTCAGGAAGATAAGAACCGTGTAGCAATGATGGAGCTGTTCGGTCTTGACTTCCCTGCTCCTGAGAAACCTTCTGATGAAGAGTTTGACAAGGAACATGACATGCTTCCAGATAATGATGGTGAAGTTATGGGTGAAGAAGAATTCAATGACGCTGTAGGTGATGAGTAGATTGCAGCATAAGCGTGGCCGCAAGTCCAATTATGCACGTTCTCTTAACAATCCATATTGGGAAAAGGTTGCAAGGAATGTGAGGTTAAGGGATGGGCATAAGTGCAGGATTTGCGGAGCACGCTATCCTTTGGAAGTGCATCACAAGAGATATAAGGTAAATGGTGTTTCAATTGTTGGAAAGGAACTTGAGTACCTTGATTGCCTTGTCACTCTGTGTGCTTCCTGTCACGAAAAAGTTCATAAAGGAATATTAAGTATATGAAGTTTCAATTACGAGATTACCAGCAGAAAGCTAGTAACGCAGCAATATCACACTACAAACTGAAAAACGGTAGAAATTATCTTATGGTATTGCCTACCGGTGCAGGGAAAAGCCTCATCATAGCTGACATAGCAGCAAGGCTGAATGAACCGTTGCTGGTGTTCCAGCCTAACAAGGAAATCCTAGAACAGAACTTCGCAAAGTTGCAGACATACGGAATCTTTGATGCCGGATGCTATTCTGCCTCTGTCAAGAGAAAGGATATAAACAGGATTACTTTTGCTACTATCGGTAGCGTATATAATCACATGGAAGATTTCAAGCATTTCAAGTATATATTAATAGATGAATGCCATTTGGTTAATCCGTCACAGGGAATGTATTCAGATTTCTTTGCTGCAGCAGAGAGGCGTATAATCGGACTCACTGCTACTCCTTACAGATTGTGCAGCACAATGAACGGTTCAATGCTTAAATTCCTTACACGCACACGACCTAGAGTTTTCAGTGATGTAATCTATTATTGTCAGGTAAGTGAACTACTTGCAAGAGGTTTTCTTACCAAACTGAAATATTACGACCTGACAAAAATAGAACTTGTGAATGTCAGAAGAAATTCAACCGGTGCGGACTTCGATGACGCGAGTCTTTCAAAGGAGTTTGAACGTGTGGACCTGTATGGCTATCTGATTAGCATGGTAAGAAGGCTGCTTAAACCAAAGAGCGGTATACCAAGACGCGGAATACTTGTATTCACAAGATTTGTCAAAGAAGCCGAGATGCTCACCAATGAGATACCTTGTAGCGCTGTGGTCAGCGGAACTACCCCTAAAAAGGAACGTGAACGGATTTTGGCAGACTTCAAGTCAGGAAAGATAAAGGTTGTTGCCAATTGCGGTGTACTCACTACAGGATTTGATTATCCGGAGCTGGATACAATTGTTCTTTGCCGGCCTACGATGTCACTTGCATTGTACTACCAGATGGTAGGTCGTGTTATTCGTCCATATCCAGGGAAGGAAGGATGGGTCGTTGATTTGTGCGGAAATATAAAGACTTTCGGTAGGGTAGAGGATTTGAGGATTGAGCAGCCGGAAAGAGGTAAGTGGATGGTCAAGACAAACGGTAAACAATTAACCAATGTAATACTATAGATTATGTATGTGATAAGAGGACAGATACCAAGTAAGAGTAACTGTTATAAGATAGTAAATGTCGGTGGTCATGCAAAGCTGGCCAAACAGAAGGTTCTTACTGAATATGAAAAGAATTTCTATATCCAGTGTCCGGAACGTGGTAGGATGGTAAAGGGATATTTCAAGCTGAAAGCAAAGATATATTATTCAAGTAACCGACCGGATCTGGACAATTCTCTTAAGATTCTTCTTGATTGCCTGCAGCAGACCAAGACGATTGATAATGACAGATATTGTGTTCAAATAGACATTCAGAAGTTCATCGACAAGAAGGAACCACGTATCGAATATGAGGTAACTCCGATTGAGTTCTGAAAGTAGGAGGTACTTATGGCCAGACCAAACAAGCAGGGATTTCCTGAATGGAATCCTACAAATAAGACATTATCAATGCTTTCTAATATTTCAGAAAAAGTTAGATATAAAGCATTGAGAAATTCTTCAAGTGCATTTATAAATAGAAAAGACGTTAGAGATGCTATTTTCTCAAGGGATAATAATAAATGCATTATCTGTGGATCAACCGATAATTTGCAAATAGACCATATACATTCTGTATATTCTGTTATTAAAGGACAGTATCCATTGGAAAGATTAAATTCAGAAGAAAATCTGAGAACGCTGTGTAATCATTGTAACGCATCAAAAATACCTTAAATATGGGAAGAAATAAGAAGATTGGTCTTGATTATTTCCCTTTTGATATTGATTTTTTTCAAGATTTGAGAATTAGAAAACTAATCAAATACCAGGGTGGTAAGGCTGTTACAGTATATGCTCTCCTGCTATGTAATATCTACAAACAAGGGTATTACATGAGGTGGGATGAAGAGTTGCCTTTCTTTGTATCGGAACAAACGGGCTTTGAAGAGGCGTATATACGTGAGGTCATTAAATGCTGCTTGGTAATCGGGTTATTTTCTAAGGAATTGTATGATTCTGAAAAAATATTGACGTCAAAAGGAATACAAGAAAGGTACCAGAAGATATGCGATTTATGTAGAAGAAATAATGAAATTCACGAATATAACATCATTTCTTCCGAAGATATAGCTTTTTCTTCCGAAGAAATGATGATTTCTTCCTCAAAAAGTACACAAAGTAAAGTAAAGGAAAGGAAAGAAAAGAAAAGTAAAAAAAATAATAAAGAAATATCTCCTTCAGGAGATACAAAGAAAGACGAGCTTTCTTTGAATCCTCATCCGCAAATAGAGCATGTTGATTTTGTCAGATTGCAGGAATACTTCAATACTACTTTCAACGGTAAATTGTCAATGGTCGTGAACATGACCGAAGCAAGGCGCAAGGCTGTCAAGGCAAGAATAGCCCAGTACGACAAGGAAACTGTATTCACCGTATTGAAGAAGGTGGCTGCCAGTCCATTTCTTTTAGGGTGTAACGACAGAAACTGGAAGTGCGATTTTGACTGGATTTTCAAGGCTGGAAACTTCACTAAGATATTGGAGGGTAATTATGACGAAAAACGAAATAACAATACGGCAGGAGGCAGAAAGGAATCAGTTAGCCGTCTTAAAGGCCTCGCCGAAGCAATACTTACAGATTCTGAAACCTAAGAGTATCGATGATGTTTTTGCATCATCAGTGCCGGCACTTGTAAAAGTTGCCATGGAATTCGGAGAAAATCATGCACGTGCAATTGTTGTGATATTGCTGTCGGAGGTTGTGGATTTCTTCAATGCGTCAAATACAATGAATGATTCACAGGTAGCCATTACAACTGATTTAATTATCGAGGAATATCCGTATTTCAAGATTGATGATTTGAAGTTGGCTTTCCGAAATGCTATGAAGGGTAGATACGGAGAGATATATAATCGTCTGGATGGCTCTGTTATCATGGGATGGCTGAATCAATACAATCGTGAGAGATGCGCTAAGGCTGACGTAATATCGTACAATGAGCATAAGGTAAGAGTTCAGGAGGAATCTGGGTTGTATTATGATGATTACCGCAAACAATTGAAGGTTCTGGCATCACATGGAGACAAGAGTGCACAGGAAGCGCTCCGTAGATCTGATGATATACTTTCCTTCATGAAAGAGAAGAAACTTGAAAGACTGAAAAAACAGCTTGAAGAGTATGACTGCAAACATAAGGGTGTATGAAATAAAGTTCAACAAAAAAGGGCTTAGGAAAAAGGATGAGATATGTAGTCATTTTGAATGGTACAATGTCCATCTTACAGTTAACGGACATTGTATTGTACGTGTTAGCATGGATAAGATGAATGCGTTTGAAAAGACTGTTGAACGTGAATTTATTTCAGTGATTAAAAGGCTATAAAATGGCGAAGTTTCTGTTTGCAAAACTTGTCATTCTGAACTATCTTTACTGATGTAATAAACTAAAAGTCAAACCAATAAATATAAAATTATGGCAGAAATTCAAAAACTTCCGGTGATGCTCATACAGACGTCACCTATGAATCCTCGTAAAACTTTTGATGAAGCGAAGATTGAGGAACTCGCTCAGAATATTGAAGAACAGGGCTTGTTACAGCCTATTACAGTCAGGAAAATCAGCGATGAAGAAACACATATTGATGAAGAAACCGGCGAGGTTGTATCTGTAGAACCGAGGTACGAGATTGTATGCGGTGAAAGACGTTTCCGAGCATGGAATATGCTGGCTAAAAAATCTGACAAGTACAATGAAATACCTTGCATAGTAAGGGAAATGACTGACGAACAGGCTTTCGACGCTATGATAACAGAGAATTTGCAGCGCCAGGATGTAGATCCTGTTGAGGAAGCGATAGCATTTTCCTTGCTTCTTGAAAACGGAAATGCTGTTGAGGACATTGCTGTCCGATTCGGTAAGTCAATCAGATTCATTCAGGACAGAGTTAAGCTGAAAGGGCTTATTCCTGAGCTTATAGATATGTTAAGACAGGAACTTATCCCAATATCAGGAGCAATGTTGCTGGCTAAACTCGATATAGATGCGCAGAAAGAATTCTATAATGAGAACGTGAATGGTGAGAGTGCTGCAAGCATATCTGATATAAAGGAATATATTGATGACTTGTTCTGTGTTATTGATAAGGCACAGTTCTTTTCTGAGGATAATTTCAGTGATTCGATTCCATCATGTTCCGGATGCATCAATAATACGGCAAATCATGGGTGCCTTTTCTATGAAATGAAAGGAAAGGAACAGAAGTGCATTAATCGTGAATGTTTCGAGAAGAAGCAGCAGGAATATGTCAAATACCGTGTCATGAAGGAGGCTGACAATCTTGTTAAAAAGGGAGAGCCGCTGACATTCGGAAAATCAGTCATTCTAATTGAATCTCCAAAATCATGGGATAATGAAAATGAGAAGAAGAGAAAGGAAGATGCAGTCAGGATGTACAATGATATGGGCTTTGAGGTAGTGTATGATAACGTATTCGACCATCAATGCTGGTATAATGAGGGTGATGAAAGGATTGCAGAGAAGCTCGAAAATAATGAGTTGTATAGATGTATTGAGGTACTTAATTATAGAAGACCTGAATTCAAGGTTTCTTTTTATTATCTCAAGAAATCTTCATCTGTTAAAGGTGCTTGTACTGTATCAAAGCAGATTGAGGCAGAGAATATCAGACAGAAGATTAAGCGCAATAAGGAACTCATGGTTGAGAAGTCAACTGAAACCATGCGTAAATGGGCAGATGATATGACTGACTATACAAGCAAATCCGATGGAATGACATTGAACGAGCAGACAATTTTGGATGTGTTGGTGTTGAAGAATTGTGGGTATCAGTTCCTTAATTCAATAGGACTGAAAACAGGTCAGATGGATATGGTGAAATATGTTACAGATAATGCTAAGGATAGAAACAGATGGTACAGAGAATTTATTCGTACAAAATTATCTGAAGCTTCTGTAATGTATGACAGTCAGTTGAAGGAATTGCAGAATATGCTTTTCAGCGAGCAATATCCTGAAAAGTACAATGAGATGACTTCAAAACTCAAAAGTGCATACTCCAAGAAGGAAGAGAAGATGAATGAGAGACTTAAGGAACTTGAAAGTGAGCAGTAAATTAGAATACGGAGGAGTCATTAGTCATTTAGACTCCTCTTTTGTTTAACCTTAACAACCATTATGGAGAAAATTCATTCGCCCTGAATCATTTGCTTAATTGATATATAGTCCGATAACAATAATTAGATAATTATGATTACGTTAAACAGACTTGCAAAAAGATGTTTTGATATAGCGTTGAAGCGAAAAAAAATGACAGAAACCACTTCTCCTAAAGCCGTAGTGCTGGCCATATCGTCAGAATGGAGGGAACTTGCTGAAGCTGGTAAGGAGCGAAGCAATCATATACCATCCTGGAGTGAACGTGAGGAAGAAGCCGCAGATGTCATAATAGCTACGCTTACCTATCTTGAGAAGATAGGATGCAATGACATCGAACAACTATTGAAGGATAAGGTTGAGTTTAATTCATACCGCGTTGACTAAGTGATGTTCCGGCTATTGTGTGATGTTGATTATTAGTGTTGTTGATTTAAATAGTTGGTATATGACAACAGAATTTGATTTCAAAACAATCCAGATCAGTTTGCTGGATTTCAATAAGGGCCAGCTTGATGGCCTTCCGAAAAATCCCCGGTTCTTCAGGGATTACCGTTATGATGCAATGAAGAAAAGCATAGAGGACAGTCCTGAGATGCTTAATCTTCGTGAACTAATTGTCTATCCTGTAGGAGAAAGATACATTGTAGTGTGCGGTAATTTAAGACTTAGGGCCTGCAAGGAACTTGGGTACAAGGAACTTCCTTGCAAGGTTCTAAATCCTGAGACTCCTGTAAAGAAGCTGCGTGAATATGCGACAAAGGATAACGTGTCATTCGGTGAGAATGATATGGACGTGATGATGAACGACTGGGATAAGTCTGAACTTCAGGACTGGGGTATTGAGTTTGCTCCGGAACCTGAAAAGGACGAATTCAAGGAGCGTTTCGAAGCCATAACGGATGAAACTGCTGTTTATCCACTTATACCCAAGTATGATGAAAAATATGAGCTATTCATCATTATGTCGGCTAGTGAAGTGGATAGCAACTGGTTACGTGAAGCACTTGACATGCAGCACATGCAGAGTTACAAGACCGGCAAAGTGAGCAAAAGCAATGTAGTTGATATTAAGGATGTACGCCATGCAATTGAGAATCGTAATACCAAGTCATAAGCGACATGACAGGGTGTTCGCTAAAAAGCTGGTGAACGACCCGATAATCTGTGTGGCAGAGAGCCAGGCGGACCTATACAGACAGTTCAATCCAGATTGTGAGATAGTCACTCATCCGGACGATGTTGTAGGACTCATCCCCAAACGTAACTGGATGGCTAAGCATTTCGGAAACCTGTTCATGCTTGACGATGATGTCCACGCCTGCAAATCTATATGTGTAGAAAAAGGAGAACCGTCGAGGATTAAGGATAAGAACGAGATAACGCGTATAATATTCAATCTTGCCGAGATTGCTCAGATGCTGGATGTGCATCTGTTCGGATTTACTGCACGAATATCTCCGGTCATGTACGATGAAACTGCATTTCTATCGTTGTCAAAGATGATAACCGGATGTTCTTATGGCGTGTTTTACAACAAGAACACATGGTGGAATGAAGAGCTCAGGCTTAAGGAGGATTTTTGGATTTCCTGTTACATGAAGTACAAGGAAAGAAGAATACTTACTGACCTAAGATACAACTTCGAGCAGAAATCCACATTCGTCAACTCCGGAGGACTGGCAGCCTTCAGGAATCAGGCTGAGGAACAGAGGTCGATAATGCTTATAAAGAAACATTTCGGCGACAGCATCAATCTCAAGGGAACTACCAATAACGGTAAAGACAAGACCAAGCAGCTTGTTCAGTACAATATAACGTGTAAGTTCAAGTATTGATAAATGGCGTAAAAATGGCGAAGTTTCTGTTTGCAAAACTTGTCATTCTGATTTAATTTTACTGATGTAATGAACTAAAAGTCAATGCTATATGCTTATAAGAACCGTTAGAGGATATGATTTTTTTGAGGTCTCTTCAGCCATGCAGAAGGCGATAAGGAGAGCTGATGCGGCGGTTGCCGGATATTTTGCTCTTGAGTTGTGGACCAGTGGTTACAGGGACTATGTATGGAAGAGACTTTTTACCATAAGTGCTGAGGATTGTTACGGTGTGATAACGAAAGAGATTGAAGCCTTGTGGCAAGGTCATGAACTGGTTAACAAGGGAAGCAAGGAGCCAAAGGGTAGAATATTTGTCAGCAAGGCAGTAATACTTCTGTGCGAGTGTCGTAAATGTAGGGACGCTGATCACCTGCAGAACTTCATTTATGACAAACTTCTGATAGATGCTGATGAATGGTTGGAAGATGTAAGGCAAAATCCGATACCAATTCCTTCATATACATTCGATGTACATACCAGAAGAGGAAAGAAGATGGGACGGACAAAAGAGGAATTTTTCAGAGATGAATATGAATCTTTGAATCCCAGGGAAAAGGGACTGTTTGATGGTCTCATGTAAGAATATGCCACGCTTTGTCGTGGCATATTTATTAAAAGTCAAACCAATAAAGAAAGAATTATGGGAAAAGAAATGTACGGCCAAAGTTGTTTTGGTAGCCGTGAAGAGAATGTTTCAAAAAAGATTGATCTGGAAAAGAATCCAAATGGTACAGAAATCAAGGTTTACCAGCAGCGTGAACGTGAAAAGCATGGAAGATATGTTTCGGTTCCTGGAGACAAAACGCATACACGTATTTTCGTGCGTGACGGTGAGGATGCGGAAAAGAAGATAGCCACATACTTAGAAAGAATCAACAACCGGCCTCAAAAATGGAACTGATATGATAAAGTTACTCTATATTGACCTTTTCTGCGGTGCTGGGGGAACCAGTACCGGAGTAGAAAACGCACGCTACGAAGATGAACAATGCGCGAAAGTTGTCGCTTGTGTGAACCATGACGCAAACGCTATCGCCAGCCATGCGGCAAATCACCCGGATGCGCTCCACTTCACGGAGGACATCAGAACTTTGGAACTATCTCCTTTGGTGGCCCATGTAGAACGAATGAAGAAGATTTATCCGGATGCACTGGTTGTATTATGGGCCAGCCTTGAATGTACGAACTTCAGTAAAGCCAAGGGCGGCCAGCCACGGGACGCCGATAGTAGGACGCTGGCTGAGCATCTTTTCCGATATATCGAGGCTATTGATCCAGACTACATACAGATAGAGAATGTTGAGGAGTTCATGTCATGGGGCGATATGGATGAAAAAGGGCACCCCATCAGCAAGGATAAAGGGCGATGCTATGAGAAGTGGAAACGCAACGTCAGGAAATATGGTTACGATTTTGACTGGCGCATTCTTAACGCTGCCGATTATGGGGCATACACCACTCGCAAGCGGTTCTTCGGTATCTTCGCCAAGCGTGGTCTGCCGATTGTATTTCCAGAACCTACTCACTGTAAGTATGGGAAAAACGATATGTTTGGACGATTGGAAAAGTGGAAGCCGGTCAAGGATGTGCTGGACTTCTCCGATGAGGGAGAAAGTATCTTCTGCCGGAAGAAGCCGCTGGCCGAGAAAACTCTTGAACGCATCTATGCCGGATTGATTAAGTTCGTGGCCGGAGGTAAGGAGGCTTTTATTGTAAAGTACAACTCCATGAGCCGGACGGGGAAATACCAGGCGCCCAGCGTTGACGAGCCATGTCCGGTTGTGGCAACACAAGGACGGTTGGCTTTAGCTAAGGTAAACTTCCTCTCCAAGCAATTCAGCGGCCAACCGGATAGCAAGAACATATCTGTGGAAAGCCCTGCCGGAACTATCACCTGTAAAGACCACCACGCTTTCGTCTCAGCCTATTACGGGAATGGTCATAACCATTCTGTAGAACTTCCAGCCCCTACGGTAACAACAAAAGACAGGTTGGCATTGGTAAATTCTGTTTTCATAGATAACCAGTATGGTACCGGGAAACCGACATCTATTGAGCTGCCAGTTGGTACAGTAACCACGGTGCCGAAGTTCAATGTGGTAAGCTGCAAGCCGTGGATAATGAATACAGCTTTCTCAAATGTAGGAAGCAGCATTGAGCAACCATCACAAACTATCACAGCCAACCGTAAATGGCATTACCTTATGAATCCGCAGTTTGCCAGTGCCGGAGGTTCTGTAAACAACCCTTGTTTCACGCTTATAGCCCGCATGGACAAAATGCCGCCTTATCTGGTAGAGGTTGAAGGAGGTATCGGCATACAGGTTACACCTGATGACAGTCCGATGACAATCAAGATTAAGGAGTTTATGGCTTTGTATGGCATCATCGACATCAAGATGCGTATGCTTCGGATAGCAGAACTGAAAAAGATAATGGGATTCCCGGAAGACTATGTACTGATTGGGCCACAGTCATACCAGAAGAAGTTCATCGGCAACGCCGTGGAGGTGAATATGGCCCGTGTGCTTTGTGAGGCTATCTGTAAGGAGATTATCAGAAAACGTAAAGTTGCATAATATGGAAGAAGTGATAAGACACAACCTTACAAACGACAAGCTGGAAGAATTATACAGACAGCTTGATAACTTCATATCTGATTTAACCTGGGAAGAAGTTCAGGAACATCTACCTGCACTTAATGAAGTTAAGACTATGATTCACCAGAGAATTAATGAAAACAACGATAAAAATAAATAGCAATGGAAAAAGTTTATATCACAAAGTATGCTTTGACAAAAGGAATTTTAGAGAAAAAAGCAGAGATAGCAGATTTTATGAGTGGGCATAAAAGGGCTTTCGTAGAAGGAGATTTCTTGTCTTATGGCATAGGCTCGGAAGCATTTCTCAAAAAAGAAGATGCAATCGAAAATGCAGAAAAAAGACGACGCAAAAAGATTGAAAGCCTGAAAAAGAAAATCAAGGAATTAGAAAACTTAAAGTTTGAATAACTTATGACACAACAAGAAATAGATAAGGCAGCAACAGATAGCTGTGTTATTGAGAATAGTATTTTTAATCCTTCATTAATTCCATACTATGAGCCAGGATTTAAAGATGGTTCTAAATGGAGAATTAACAGCGTATGGCATGACTCTAAGGAAAAGCCAGTTCTGAACGAATTTTTTGTATATCAAACAGATAACGGAGAATGGGAAACAGACTGCTTATTAAAAGATAGGTGGGATTTATACGTAGTTTCAACAAAATTAATAAGATGGGCTTACATGAAAGACTTAATACCTGATAAGGAGGAATAAAAATGGCAAGAGAAAAAACATGCAACATATATAAAAAGATTAAAAAGTTACTCGGAAGCACTGTTCCGGCTGTAGAAAGACTTGGCAATCTTGACGATTCAATATGGAAACTTGGACTTCTTAAAACGGCAGAAAAAAACATCAGGGTAGAAGTTATCTACAAGAAGAAAAAGATATTAGGATACTGTCGTTCAATCCAATCAAATGTCGAAGTGGAGATTGATGATAAAATTCTTGAAAGGATCATCCAGATATATGAGGACGAATACAACAAGCAGCTGGAAATATGCGAAAGTTTAATCAGTAAACTGGAGGATTGATTTATGAATACAATAGCATTATACTTTGGATATATAGTCATTGGATTGGTAGCATTTTCGTTAATAGGTTTGTTTTTACTGACTTTGTATGGAATATTCGTAGGTTTTTATAGAATAGTGAAGTATAGGCAAACATCACGTTTGATTATAAAATACGAAACAAAGAATATGTACAAGGCTTCTAAGATTGCAGTCGATTTTCTTGTTTCCAAAGGAATAGACCCATGCAATACTATAGGAGAAGCATTGGCGATGATAGAGAATTATAGAAAGCGATACAAAATTGATGATGAAAACAAATGAAAACCATAATAGAACTAATACTCGCAGCCATATTAATCTCATTCCTTGTGCTTTCCGGAAGCGTTCTGTACTTCGGTACGTTTGACCTCATGGGGCTGGCGGATGATAATAGGATGGATATTATTTGTGTTTTGTTGGTTTTGTTTATTGATTTGCGGTGAGGGAGGATAAGGAATGAAATACTACGTAATAGCAACAATAATCATAATTATCTGTGAAATTGTTACGGCATTGATTGCAGATTTGATTAACGCAGACAGAAGCGAATCCATTATTCGTTTTATGATTGTTTATGTGTGTATTGATACAATTGTAAGACAATTAAAAGAATGAATGAAGAACCTAAAATAATAGAACTTGACACCATTCTTGAATACAGTGATGGTCAGGTGTACGTCAAGAATATGGTTACAAATGAAATGCCGGCTACACTGACATTCAATATTATCGAAGCGTTAAATAAAACGATTGTTGAGTATTATAAAAAAGATAATCAATGAAAACGAAATTGTATTACCTGTTCCTGGCAGTCATGTGGTGGCTGCTGGGATAGGTGGAAAGGAGATATAATGAAACTAACAGCAAAACCAGGAACACAGCTTGAAAAAATATGTCAAGACTTCTACGAGCAGGCAGAATCAGAGAAGAAAGAGGTTTTTAAAATGGTGGAAGACTTTACCGGAGTTAAGCCTATAAACTTCGGCTACTATTGGTATTTCGGTATTACTTGTGTGTGGGCAGAAGATACATGGAGATTTGCAGATTCGTCAAGTCCTCAAAATGTAGTCTCATACACGGTAAGAGGACATACTTACTTCAAGCCGAACAAACGGCTAAAGGTTTCAAAAGATTTTATCAAGAAGTGGAAAGATAAATTCAAAGGCATTGATGGTAGTATTCTTGCTGATTATGGAATCCCAGTATATCATGAAGAAAGTAGTGTCTATTACAACTGGATTCCTATAAAAATCGACAACAGATATGGTGTCGAAGTACCATCCTCTTTACTTGACCGAATGTCTAAGATTGACAACAAACAATATGAGATTGATTTATGAAAAGAGTAAAAGTAAAAATAGAGACAACAGTAGAAACAATGTTGGGCGATAAGCCTGTAAATGAACTCCTTGTGGATATTGCAGATATATGTCACACATCATTGGAATACTCAACATCAAAAAATGAAGGGTGTGAGACACTCTATGAGGACCAAGAATATGAAGATTACAGAAATGACATGGAGGACAGGGTGTCTGTTCTTGAAGGAGCACTTTTTCGCATATTGGATTTACTGGAGGATTAAAAAAAGACTGCCCTAGAATTAGAGCAGTCTTTAAGTGTGGGCAGATAGGGAATCGAACCCCTTGTAGCGCTATTAAATTTCAGGTCATGAAGTTCCAGCTCATTTCATTCAAAGTCGAGTACTGCCCAGCGTGCTACAAACCCACCTCTTTAAAAGTTTTCCAAAACTATCCATATCGTTTAAGTTTTTTATGAAATTATACGCGCTAATCTCAGCCATTGCAAACTGGAAAAAGGTAGGCAATGAGCAACCAAAAGAATGGACTGAAATCAAGCATAGCCCTACGTTTAACCTTGATTATAGCGCAAATATAATGCTTGAATTTAAAAATAACAAAAAATGAAAGCAATATCCATCAAACAGCCGTGGGCGAGCCTAATCGCTCACGGTATAAAAGACATCGAGAACCGGACTTGGCAGTGTCCTCAGAAGTATATCGGCCAAAGAGTGCTAATACATGCTTCATCAAGTAAACCTGTATTTAGATACAGCTTTTTGCAATATGATATAATCAGGCGGAAATCACAATCTTTGATTTTTAACTGTACGTATGACGGATTCCCAAAGGGTGCTATCATCGGCAGCGTAGTTATATCCGATTGCGTACAGAACCATCCTTCAGTCTGGGCTGAGAAAGGTTGCTGGAACTGGGTACTGAAGGATGCGGTACTATTTGATAAGCCGATTATGAATGTGAAAGGAAAACTTAGTTTTTGGGATTTTAAGATGGAGGAAACAAAATGAGCTTACTTATTAAAGAAACTCAGTTACAAAGAATAATCAGAAAAACCGGCCGCAAACCGATACAGTGTAAATGCAAGTTATGTAAGCAGCAATGTCATACGCCTTGTTTGGGTACTCCGCAAGATGTTTTAAGGCTTATCGAAGCCGGATATAAAGACAGGCTTGCAGCAACGGAATGGTATGTAGGAATCCTTATGGGGGTAGTTGATATGCCCGTACCGATGATACAGGCCAAACAAGAAGGAGACTGGTGTACATTCTACAAAGACGGTTTATGTGAATTGCATGATTCCGGATTGAAACCGACAGAAGGAAAATTGTCTCACCATAGTATTCGAATTGATAATTTCAAAGCGAGTAAAAGTATTGCGTGGAATGTGGCCAAGGAATGGTTAAACGAAGAAAATGCTGAATGCATAGAGAAAATATGCGAAGCACTGCAGTAAATGTATGATTTTGAATTATTAACCTGCAAAAATTAATTTATGAAAGCAAAGAAAAAACAAGTTGTTGGCCTGCTCATTAATCTGTTAGAGTGGGCAATCGTATCAATTGTATTATCATCATTGATAATTTTAGGAGATTTTAATGTACCGTCAAGTTGGGTTTATCTGTCCTCTGTGGTAGTTTCATTTCTCATCCTATATGTGTTCTACTGGGAGCGTGGAACATATTATTTTGTCTCATTCGTCGCTGGCGGAGTGCCAGGAAGGGTGTTCCTGAAGTTTGATGAACGTGTTTCTCTTGATGTGATTGAGAACACCATATCCGGCCTGTATTCCGGTGAACGTGTACTTGTTACCGGATATAAGACCGTCAGCAGATATGAGTACGAACTTAATATCAAGTCCTGATGGAACATTATCAGGCCAAAGGAGTAATATTTATGATTGTGGCTGTCCTGTTCTGCTATTCCATCGGGATGGTTGAGCAGGATACCGCACTTATGATAATAATAGTGATGTTACTGGGTAACATACTGAATGTTTTATGTAAAATTCTAAACAAGCTGTGATGATGAAAATTGTCGTAACCGGCAGTGAAGGCTTTATAGGTAAAGCCCTCTGCAAGAATCTGAGAAGTCGTGGTGTTGAAGTGGTCGGTATCGACCGTGTGTGTGGAACTGAAGCTGCCGGCGTTCCGTGCCTTCTGGCCGGGGGTGGAATCGATGCTGTTATACATCTTGCCGCACAGACCAGCGTTTTCAATTCGGATCATGAAAAAATACTTCGTGACAACATTGATTCATTCGTTGCGATAGCTGACGGATGTACGCGCTTCGGTGTGAAACTGGTGTATGCAAGTTCTTCCACCGCAAATCCATGCAACACGACAAGTATGTACGGTGTAAGCAAACATTTTGATGAAGTCTATGCTTCAATTTATTGTAGGAATGCGACTGGTGTACGCCTTCATAACGTGTACGGACCTGACCAGCGGAAAGGGACTCTTCTCTATGCTCTCATGAATTCGGAAAAGGTCAGTCTGTATAATGGAGGAATGAACACCAGGTGCTTCACCTACATAGATGATGTGGTGGACGGGTTGATATATGCGATAGGTTCTGACAAGAAGCTGGTAAACATTGTCAATCCTGAATCTTGTACAATACTTCAATTTGCGGAAGAAGTAAGGAAATTCAATGGCGTTGATATTCAGTGTGTTTCCGAAAAGAGAGAATTCGACAATCCTGTACAATCTGTCGATGAAGGTATTTTTTCAGTACCTTTGAATTACACCTCAGTCAGTAAAGGGATAGCAAAGGTTTTTGGCTGTGAGGAAAGGTAGAAAGATAAGGATTGATGACTGGGACAAACCCGCCCGCGGCTGGAGGAAATACGAAAGGTTATGCAACATGCAGCCTAAAGTAAGAATCCACCGTAAGGGCGGGTTTTATTACATATCCCTGTTTGCAAGGACAAAGGATGGAATCCAATTTGAGGAAATCAAGAGTTCGGGTGAGTGTGCAGAAGTCATTTCGGAAGCCGCTACGGAACTGATACTTTCATTGATACGGCCGGACGATGAATGGTGCATAATTACCACACCGAAGCGCAGGCACATCACAGAGTACCATTTCGCCACTGATATTTGCCAAAAAATTGCCCAGGGGGTGAAAATAAAATTCTATGAATCTGCAATGCAGTGCCTCAACAGGACACGTATCAATCCTGAGTTTTATCTTCTCCGGCCAATTAAGGAACAGAGAGTAATACTCTTTGATGACATCTGCACGACAGGAAGTACATTAACAGCAGCCTACGATTTGCTGAAAGACCGGAAACAGGTAATCTGCATCGTCGGCATTAATAACCATTAGCCTATGAACAACAGGAAATTGACCGAAAAACAGGAAAAGTTCTGCAATTATTACCTTGACTGTGACGGTAATGCAAGTGAAGCATACAGGATGGCCTATGACGCATCAAAGATGCAGCCTGAGACGATATGGAGCAATGCAAGCCGGATGCTGGCAAGTAACAAGGTTGCAGCAAGGATAGACGAATTAAAGGCCCAACGTGCAGAAGCATCGAAAATTAGCCGTGATAAGGTGGAAAAGGTTCTCATGGATATTGTCATGATGGACCCGAACGATTTGTATCTTGTAGATCCTGTAACAGGAAAGATAAAACTTAAATCCCCAAGCCAGATGCCGAAGCGTGTGAGAAATGCCATGAAGAAGATAAGCAATGACAAGGGTAAGGTAAGCTATGAGTTCAACGGTAAGGTGGAAGCGGCGAAGCTTCTGGCCAGCATGAACGGATGGAACGCGCCACAACAGATTTCCATCGGAGGTAATCAAGGTGGAAATATTAATGAAATTCGTATAGGTTTTGACCAAGAAGAGGAGTAAATTCTAAAAAATAGAACGATAGTATTAGAAGAAATACGGAGGTTATACAAAAAAGACTCTCATAATTCTAAAAAATAGAACATTTATGCTCATAAATCACAAGAAACTCAATCCGAATGCATTTTACCTGCTGAAATATCTGAATGATGCCACACTTCGATTCATCATCTTGTATGGTGGTTCATCATCTAGCAAGTCTTTCAGCGTAGCACAGTGCGTGCTGATACAGACATTGCAGGACGGTGAGAATACGCTTGTGATGAGAAAGGTCGGAGCATCCATCAGCAAAACCATATATGAGGATTATAAGGTAGCTGCATCATTGTTAGGAATCACACAATACTTCAAGTTCAACCAGAATGTAATCCGTTGCCTGTATAACTGTGCGAAGATTGACTTCTCAGGTTTGGATGATCCGGAAAAGATTAAGGGTATCAGTAACTATAAGAGGGTTCAGCTTGAAGAGTTGTCAGAGTTTGAGTATGCCGACCTGAAGCAGATACGTAAGCGTCTGCGTGGTAAGAAGGGGCAGCAGATTATTGCCGACTTCAACCCTATCAGTGAAACACACTGGATAAAGAAAGACTGGCTTGACAACGAGAAACTGCATGATGTTCCTATGGTTGTAGAAATTGGCGGCCGGATAATACCGGCAGAGCTGACAAAGGTGAAGTCTTTAAAGATGAACGAGGGGCGCTCAATAGTGAATCCTGTAACTAAGGAAATTGAGGAGTATCCTCCAAATATGGTAGTTATACAGACAACATACCTGAATAACTTCTGGGTTGTCGGTTCACCGGATGGAACGTATGGATACTACGATGAGCAGTGTGTGATGGACTTCGAGCATGACCGTATTCATGACCCGGACTACTACAACGTGTATGCGTTGGGAGAGTGGGGTGTAATTAAGACCGGAAACGAGTTCCTCGGTTCGTTCAATGTAGGAAAGAACAGCGGTGAATACAGTTACATACCTGGATTGCCAATTCATCTTTCTGTCGATAGTAACGTATTACCGTACATATCTGTCGGCTACTGGCAGGCAGACTTGAGCAAAGGTAAGGATATGTACCAGATTGCCGAGACCACGGCTGAAAGCCCGAACAACAGCGCAAGAAGAGCCGCGAAACTGGTATCCAAGCGACTGCAGGAGTTAGGATATGACGGTAAAATCTACCTTCATGGTGATGCATCAGCCAAATCCGCCAACACTATCGACGATGAGAAGCGTTCATTCATGGACCTGTTTATTGACACGTTGAAGAAAGACAACTGGATTGTTGAGGATAAGGTGGGTAACAGGAACCCGTCCGTATCCATGACCGGTGAGTTTGTCAATGCTGTTTTTGAGAAATCATTGCCCGGCCTCAGCATAAGCATAGACGATAGTTGCAGGGTATCGATCGAGGACTACCAGAGCGTACAGAAGGATGCTAATGGCGCAATCCTCAAGACAAAGATAAAGGACAGCGTAACGAAACAATCCTATGAGGAACACGGGCACCTTACCGATACTTTGAGATATGTTGTACATGACGTCATGTACGAGGAGTATTCCCAGTTCTCGAGCCGTCGTAAACGCAACATGTATTCTGACAGAAGCGTGTTCGGATTCTTCAATCCTTCAGTCGAGTATCAGTATTCACAGAAGATAGTGTACATCATGCCGAATGTTGGAGGAAAGTTCTATATGTGTCAGGTTGCAAGGTGTGGAGAAAAATGGCATGTTCTTGACCTCGTAATGCGTGAAACTGTATCACTCGAAGAGATGAAGTCTGTTATATGTTCACATGATGCAGGAACGTACATCGTGGAATCGTCACCTGCATATTACCAAATGGCAAGGGAACTGAGAAATACGCTTCCGGAAGTAAGGATTAAGAAGGAATATCAGGATATGGATAAGAGAATAGCTGCTACATCCGATTTCATTAAGTCATACTTCCTGCTTTCTGAGACCGGTATGGAAAATGATGAGTATATGGCATTCATAACTGAAGTTCTTGACTACAATGATGAAAATATAAGTGGAGCCAGTGCCCTGTTAAGTGGTATAGCGTATACATTGATAAAATCATATGTTAGTTAATATAAGAAATAAAAATATAGCAAAAATGTTATGTTTCTATTTGGAATATTATAGCAAAAACGCTATCTTTGCAATGTCTTAATAAATAAACGGTCTTTTAAATTATGAAGTACAATCAGTTTTTTGCGGAATTGACCGCAGCAGGTTGTTACGTTCTCAGGCACGGGGCTAACCACGATATTTGGTACAGTCCCAAGACGGGAAACAAGTTTGCTTTGTCAAGGCACGGCAAACAGGAAGTACCTACCGGGATGGAACGTAAAGCAAGAAAGGTTCTTTTGGGGGAATAATCCCCCAACCTTTTTGCACTTCATGGTTGGAAGATGTTTTTTGTTGAGACAATTGGGGGCGGCATAATGCCGTACCCCTTTTACTAAAAAAGAGGAAGTATGAAAGTTACGGCAATTATGGAAAAGGCAAAGGACGGGCATTATTCTTGCTATGTGGAGGAAGATTTGCCCGGTTTCGGATTATCTGGCTTTGGAGATACGGCAGAAGCTGCCAAAGAGGATATGATGAAAGCGTATCAGGAAATAAAAGAAATGCAGGAGGAAGAAGGCAAAGAAGTGCCGGAACTGGAGTTTACCTACAAATATGATATGCAGTCCTTCTTTGATTATTTCTCTTTCCTGAACGTAACGAAAGTGGCTGAACTGGCCGGTATCAATCCGTCTTTAATGCGTCAATACACATCAGGCGTAACCAATCCCGGACAAAAGCAGTACGACAAGATACGTGTAGCTGTGGAAAGAATCTCAAAGGAGCTTTCCGAAGCAACATTCTAAGATAATGTACCGCCGTGAGGCGAGACCGTTTATTAAGACAATCAAGCCCTGTTCCGCATTTTGATGGAGCAGGGCTTTTTATTTGTCGCTATGCGTTATAAAAAATGACCTGTCGTTTTACTCAAAACGCCTTGTCGTTTTTTAAGTATTATATTTTGTAGCGAAAATGTTACAATAAAGTTTGCATAATTGTAGCGAAAATGTTACCTTTGTATTGTTAAATAACAAAAGCGATATGAAATTTAGTGAAATGCACAGAAGACTTGAGCAGGCAGGTTGGTATATTTTCAAGGAAACAGACCACCGCTACTACGCTCACAAGGATTTTCCTTACTTGATTAAAGTCGGTCGGCATGGTAGTAAAGAAGTACCGCCAAATGAGTTTAACAAAGTAATGAAGAAAGCAGGGCTAAAATAAGCCCTGCACTTCATTATAATATATAATACGATTATGAAGAAAAGGGTAAAAGCAATCATCAGCAAGTCCGATACGGGATTTGTTATTATGATGGAAGGGTTTGATTGGGCTATGTCGTATGGCGACACATTAGAGGAGGCCAAAGCTGATTTTGAGAACTTTCCGAAGGAGTACATAGAAATGTCTAAGGAAGCAGGGAAGGAGATACCGCCTGAATTAAACAATGGCGAATTGGAGTTTGAATATGTTTATGACTTGTCAGGCTTCTTTAAACAGTTCCCGTTCATTTCTGCTACGGCATTGGCTAAAAGACTGGGAATAAATGAAGGACTTATGAGGCGTTATAAGTCCGGTTGCGCTCCTGTAGGAGAAATGCAGAAAAAAAAGATATTGGATGGTATTCATGCCATCGGAAAAGAACTGCTTTCCGTTCAATTCTAAGTCGCTTTTGTTATTGTACGAGAAAGTGAAAGCCGGAACGTTATGCTTCCGGCTTTTGTATTTCCTTAAACATCTAATTCCAATAACTTTCTTAAATCCTCAAACGAGTGAACTTCGTAAATGGTTCCTTTCACTTTAACATAGCCGTTTACTTCGGAATTAGGAGAAACGTTTGTAGCAGCAAATAAATCTCTAAATTCAACATCAAGAGCTTTTGCGACCTCTATCAATGTAGAAATAGAAGCTCCTTTTCCTCCATTTATTATATTACTTACATATTGTGGAGCTTTCCCCATTTTTTCAGCAAGTTCTTTAGAAGTCATATTCTTATCTGAAAGAATATCCTTAATTCTTAGTTTGAATATTTCATTGTCTGTACCCATAAATCTTTTGTTTTGTGCAAAGATAACAGTGTTTTGCTTGATAAAGAAAATAGGTTTATTAAAATATATTAAATAAACTCTTTTTCTTTTCTTTTTCTTGTTAGATAAAGAAAATAGGTTTATATTTGCATCATCAAACAAGACGTGATAACAATTAATTATAAAGAATTATGGCAACAAGCAAGTACGACAAATCAAAGGTTATGAAAAGAGCATGGTACATCTACAAACACTCTTTCATGTCATTTGCTGACGCTCTCCGTGAATCATGGAAACGCATCAAGGAAGAAGTAAAGGCAGAAGAAAAAGCGGCTGAAAGACAGGCGGAGTTTCAGAAGAAGAACGCAGCCTACAATTACCGTCTAAACCGTACTTACTATGGCTGTAGATTTGGGCACAATGACTGGACACGTGATTTTCAGAATGATGCGAAAGTAGCTGTCAATCGTGCGGTGTATTTAAATAGAATATCTTAGTATTAACAATGTGTGCGGTAGTACCAGTACCGCACACCATAAACAACTTAATTATATGAATAAAACAGTAGTTTACAACGGCAAAGGTAATGAAATTATGCCTACGTTGGTATTTGAGAATGAAAAAGGTGTGGATATTACCACAAGCTTAATTGTGGCACAAGTGTTCGGCAAAGAGCATAAAAATGTTTTGAGAGATATTGAAAGCCTCTCATGCTCTGAAAGTTTTAGGGTGCTCAATTTTGAGCAGACCCCCTATGTTCACCCTCAGAACGGACAAACTTATAAGATGTACACTATGACCAAAGACGGTTTCAGTTTCTTGGTAATGGGCTACACGGGCGAAAAGGCTGGCGAGTTCAAAGAACGCTTTATCAACGAGTTTAATAAACGAGAAGCTATGTTAAAGAGCGATGATTATATCCTCATGCGCTCAATGCAAATACTGCAAGGCAGGATAAAAACCATTGAAGCGGATAATGAACGACTTGAGCAACAGAACAACTACTTGACCAACGAAATAAAGCAGTCAGCCCCTAAAGTAAAGTATTATGATGACTGTCTGCAATCGGTGAATACATTGACTACTACACAAGTGGCAAAGCAGATAGGACTGGATGCAGAGAAATTACATAAAAAGCTCAAAGAGATAGGGGTAATATACCGCCAGTCAGGTCAATGGCTTTTGCATTCTCCGTATTCCACATGGGGACTACATGCAACACGCACGCAGACTTATACACGTTCTGACGGTTCTACAGGTACAAGTATATATACGGTTTGGACTGAAAAAGGAAGACGGTTTATCATCGCACTATATCAGGAAGGATTTGACTTGAAAAAGGCTATCAAACTGTTATAAGAATAAATTCAATAAGCATTTATATAGAATATCATATACGTTTTAGAATTATAGATTATGGGTAGAAATGTTGCTAAAACTCAATCATTTGAAGTATTAAATCAACGTATAAACGAACTTGAAATGATATGCTCTCAACTTAGTGTGATGATGAGAAAGATAGAAATGAATTTTGAAATCGATACAAAAATCCAGAAACTTTTGGATAGTGCAAAGGAGCAATGCGAAGTATCCGGAAGAACTGTTACAAATAATATCCATTTACATGTGATAAGAGGAGGTAAATATGAAGAAATCTGAATACTATTCTAAAATAGCATCATTATATCCATTATTATTGTGGTTCTCTTATCGTTATTGTAGAATAGAAGATGACAGAAAGGATCTTGTCATGGATACAATCTGCAAAATGCTTGAGAACTATGGTAAGTATAATCCAGAACATGATATATGCTCATGGGGATATGTGATAATGAAAAATCTGTATTGTACGAGATATAAAAGGTCTAAAATTATAGGTTTTATTGATGTTGAAATGATTGATGAACCTGCTGTTATAGATGTTGATGTAAGTATTACAATTATGCTTGAAGAAGTAAGTAAGATTCTATTAGATAGAAGAGTAAAACGTGATGAAGTCATTCTTTTTTCAGAGGGATATTCATATGATGAGATTAGCATTATAAAAAAGATTCCATTAGGAACTGTGAAAAGCAGAATTTCTGATAGCCGTAAACTTCTTAAAATGTTTTATTCAGAAAGAATTTTGTTCTAAAAAAAGAAAGCAGGCCTGATTGTCGGTCTGCTTTTATTTGTATGTATTTATAAATATTCAATGGTTTAAGAGTTCTTTTGTGCAGTATGGCATATACCATCATAAAATTAGGGTAAGGTTGGTTTTATTTACAATATATTGATACATAGTGATTTATTTGCATTTTAACCAAACAGGAAAAATGCAAGATTTTTGCAAAATCAACATCGTATATACCCATAATTTATCTTTGTCATATAAGGATAAACTATGGGATATACAATTTTAAAACAGGATACTATTCCGGCATGTGCTGGGCTGAAAATGGCCAGTGAACCACAGACTATATCAACACCAAAGGAGGGTGTAAAAGATAGTGGTTATATTGACCGTTGTGACGTGCATGAGTTATTCGTATCCCCACTGGTTTGCGGTCATAATTACATGGAACTGTTCCGTTCTGTTCCAGAAGTATTCTTTCCGATTGATTACATTGCTTCACGTATATCAGGTTCCGGATTCCAATTGAAGAAGGTAAAGGACGACAGCGTGGTCTGGGAAAACAAGAGAATGAACCAGATTCTCACAAAGCCAAATTGTCTTATGTCTTGGAACGAGATGATATATTCACACTTCGTATATAAGCTGTGCACTGGCAATGCTTTCTTTCGTGCTGCTATGGGAGAAACATTCAAGGACCAGCCAAAGTGGAAATGGTGTGATAACTTTTGGGAACTTCCTGCTGATTTTGTTAATGTAGAGCCTAACAGAAGTGTCAATAGTCCAATCTTTGGAATAGCATCTGAAGATGATATTATCCGTTGTTACCGTCTGAATTACGGATATGTGAGTACGATGGAAATCCCTTCATATCAGATATGGCATGACCGTGACGGCTCACCTGAATATATGTCAATAAACGGGTTCCTGAAATCAAAGAGCAGGTTGGCCGCTCATCTGAAACCTATATCCAACCTTATTGCTGTATATGAAGCGAGAAACGTGATTTACGTAAAACGTGGTGGTTTGGGGTTCCTGGTATCCAATAAGAAGGATGAAGCTGGTACTGCAGCAATGACAGAAGATGAAAAGAAGGAAATACTTGACAGCCATTTTGGAAAATTTGGGCTGGACCAACGTAGACTTCCTTATGGTTTAAGTGATGTTCCTCTGTCGTTCGTTAGGACAAATCTTACTATCAGTGAGTTGCAGCCATTTGAAGAAACTCTTACCGACGCAATACAGATAGCCGGAGCATACGGTATCCATTCAGTACTTGTACCGCGTAAGGACCAGGCAACATTCAGCAATCAGGCAACAGCGGAAAAGGCTGTATATACATCTACCATCATACCGATGGCCAAGAAATTCTGCAAGCAACTAACTGCATTTCTTGGACTTGAAGAAGGTGGCTATTACTTGGATTGTGATTTTTCTGATGTGGATTGTCTGCAGCAGGGATTGAAGGAAGCTGAGGAAGTCAAGACAATGGTTAATACTAGATGTAAGGAGCAGTTCCTTAGCGGCCTCATCAGTATAAATGACTGGAGGGCACAAATCAAGGAAAGCAGATTCGAAGAACCTCTGTTTGACAAGACTTTGTTCGAGATGTCAGACGAGGAGAGAGAGATAGTAAAACAAGTAATAAGTCTTAACACAAAAAGTGAAGTTGAAAATGGAAGAGAAAACCAAAAGCCTACAGTACAAAACGAAGGCAAATGATGTGGATGAGAAGGGTATCGTAACGGTAGCTGTGAACGGTATCGGTGTGAAAGACTCACAGAACGACGTTTCCATGCCTGGCTCTTTCAATAAGACGTTGAAGGAGAATATAGGTAGAATGAGATGGTTCCTTAATCACCGTACAGACCAGTTACTTGGCGTTCCACTGAGCGGAGAAGAAAAAGAAGGAAACCTAATCATGGTTGGCCAGCTTAATCTTGAGAAGCAGATTGGACGTGATACATTGGCTGATTACAAGCTGTATGCTGAGAATGGAAGAACACTTGAACACTCTATCGGTGTGAAAGCAATCAAGCGTGATGAGACAGATCCGTGCAAGGTGCTTGAATGGAAGATGTTCGAGTATTCGACTCTGACAAGCTGGGGAAGCAACCCTCAGACATTCCTTGTAAATCTCAAGTCAGGTACGCAGGAACAGGTTAAGGAGGCAGTTGAGTTCATCAGGAAAGCGTTCAGAAATACTGATTATTCGGAAGAACGATTAAAACAATATGATATGGAACTGAATCTTCTCCTTAAAGCAATTAATGGAGGTAACGTGGTTACTTGCCCGCATTGCGGACACCAGTTTGATTACGATGAACAACATGAGCATACATTTACTCAGCAGGTGCTTGACAATGCTGCCATGTATTCGAGCTGGCTTACTGACCGTATCGTAAGTCAGGAGATAGACAAACTGGAACCGGAAGTACGTGCAGAAGTTATTGCACTTATTGATTCCGTAAAGTCGGAAGGACTGGAGTTGACCGAGAAATCTGTACAGAACTTCATGGCATACGTCCGTTGTCCGGCATGTTATGGAAGAGTATATAGAAGTAACGCCTTGTTGCAGGATAATAGAACTAACATCTTCTCCGGAAAGTCTGAGCCGTCCAATGACACTCAGGATAAAACTGACGGTAAGCAAGAAGATGATGATGTTAAGAAAAAAGCCGCTGATAGCACTTCTTTCTTCGGTCCTTTGAATGAGGTATTTAGTAATAATGATTAAAATTTTAATTGAAGATGAAGAAATTTACAGTTGCAGATTTCGGTCTTAAGACTGACGGCCTTCCTCAGGAACAGGCTACATTTATGAACAACATCGCACAGATGATGTGTAATGTCATCAACAAGGCGATGGAGGGTGTTATCTCTCCGGAAGATATGGAAAGCAAATTGAAGGGGCTTAACGAAAAGCTGAACGGCTATGATGATGAGAAGTTCAAGCAGCTTGCTAAGGATAACGAGGAACTCATTAAAACGGTTAAAGGTCTTGGTGAGACTATCGATAAGCTGAAATCTAAAGGTATCGGAATGGAAGTCATCAACAAGTTTGATGAGAAGTTGAACGAAATGCTTGATTCAGAGAAATTCAAGGAGTTCGCTTCTGGAAACTGCCGTAAGTCAGGTGTGTTCGAAGGTTTCTGTTTGAAGGACATTGTATCAATGACAGATAACTATACAGGAGACCACCTTACTACTCAGCAGCAGAATCGTGTAGTTTCGCAGGTAGCCAACAAGCGTGTCCATATGCGTGATGTTATCACTACATTGCAGGGAGATCCGAAGTACCCGAATCTTGCGTTCACACAGGTGTACGATTTTGACAGAAATGCGCGTTATGTTACTGAGAATGGAAAGCTTCCCGAATCCAGCATTAAAGTGAAGGAACAACAGACAGGTACGAAGCGTCTTGGTACTCATATCCGTCTGTCAAAGAGAATGCTCAAGAGCCGTGTATTTATTCGGTCATTCATTCTAAAGATGCTGCCTGAGGCTGTATACAATGCTGAAGACTGGAACATTCTGTTTGGTGACGGAAATGGAGAAAACCTGCTTGGTATTGTAAACCATTCAGGGGTGCATCCTATTGAGGAAATCATCAGTGATTCCATTGTCAGCGGTACTGCAGGTTCCGTCAAATCTGTATCCGGATGTAACTCAAACAAGGATACGATTGTAGAGTTTACAAATCCGCAGGACTTGATTCTCGACGGAATGACAATCACATTTACAGGAGCCACAGGAATTACTGCTCTTAACAGCGCAAACCAGTTGGTCAAGATGAATGACCGTCAGATTCTATTGAAGGGCGTTGCGTACTCGGAAGAGACTTCTACTGCATCAATGACATTCAAGGTAAGTAATAGTGCGTTCAAATCCGTAGAGGAGCCAAACTCTTTGGATGTTGTCAAGACTGGTTTCGCTGTAATGACGTACGCTCAGTACACTCCAAATGCAATTGCTTTGAATCCTATTACTGTGAACGCTATTGAGTCTGAGAAGGACACGACTGGTCGTAATCTTGGTATCATAACTACCGTAAACGGTGTGAAATATATTGCAGGTCGTCCTATTATCGAAACCAACAATATTCTGCCAGGGAAATATCTTATCGGTGATTTCAATATGGCTGCTTCCCTTGTTGATTACACCTCTTTGACTCTTGAATGGGCTGAGGACGTTGAAAGTAAGCTGCAGAACGAAGTTGTACTCATTGCTCAGGAAGAAGTAATTTTCCCAGTATATATGCCGTGGGCATTCGCTTATGGAAGTCTGTCAGCATTGAAAGAAGCAATCACTAAAGCCTGATGCTTATGTATTTGCTTAATGGAGACGAGAAGGCTCTTGAATCTGTCATAAAAGAACAGCGTATCCGTATTGGCCGTGGGTTGATTACCATCACCCCGGTCTCGGAAGCTGGGCTTGTTCCGGAAGAGGATGTCAAAAAGACATTCGAGAGCCAGCAGAAGATTATTGACAATCTTTCTGCAAAGAATGAGAATTTACAGAAGGAGAATGAAGAATTGAAAGCAAAGATAGCAGAACTTGAAACACACTTAGATGATAACAAAGATGTTGAAGATGCAGACTCTAAAGAAGTTGAGCAAACCGACACTAAAGAGGTTTCTGCCGAAGATGAAAAGGCAACCGTTGTTCAGGACGAGAAGAAAGTTTCTGCTTCGAAAGCGAAAAAATAAGGAATTGCCATGTTGATTGATGTGTCATATTTTGTAGAAGGCCCACGTCATATTCAAAACGCCTCAACATCAAAGACGGCCGGTGCCGATTCTTTAGCAGTAACCGGTCATATTGAAGCATATATTAAGGAGTTGCAGCCTGTTTTCCTCGAAGCCATGCTTGGGGAAAAAGAAGCAGGTTATGCAATGGATTACCTTGATTTGTCTGATGATGAAGAAAAAGAAGATACTGAGCCGTCTAAGTATGAAATCGTATGCAACAAACTGAAAGAGCCTTTTGCTGATTTCGTGCTGTTCCACATACTTCGTGATTCTTCATCGGAAGCTACAATAACCGGGAATGTCCGTCTGAAGTGTTCCAATGAGTACATCTCACCTGTCAATGCCCAGGTTATTGCATGGAACAGGATGGTTTCCGCCAATGTGAAGTTCATCCAGTGGGCGCGTGATGGTAATTGTCCGATTGACCTTGTCACACAGACTAACATGTTGATTAAGATTAACCAGTTCAATCTATGAAAGGTATCGTTGAGATTATTGGAGATGTAGTAAAGGAAATGAGTGGGAACCTTACAATCGTAATGCCTGCTGACATCGAGAATGACAGGTTCGAGGAAGTTAAGAATCCTGAACTGAACTACATATTTGGTTCGGCCCAGTATGTGAAGGATAAACTTGATGAATACAGCAAAGTACCTTCAACATCAGAACGTAAGTTCCCGCTTGTCGTACTGTTCTGTCCTGTTACAGAAAAGAGAGACAGTCTGGACTATTATTCAAAGGTTTCACTGAATATCCTCATAGCGTGTTCATCAACGAAGAGCTGGAGCAATGAACGGCGTCTGTATGCTTCATTCATCAACATTCTTCGACCAATTTATGAAAGGCTGATTGAGGTAGTTAGAAATGATGAAAGGTTTGATATATACTATGACAGCATCGTTCCGCATGAATATTCTGAGAACTACTCGTATGGCAGATACGGAGCCTATACGGAATCCGGAGAGGAAGTGAGCGAGCCTATTGATGCCATAAATATACGCTCGATGGAATTAATAGTTAAAAATCAAAGTTGTAGGTAATGAGAAATACAAGAGTGTGCGAAAGCGCAGAAATGAATACCGGTGGTTCGGCCTGCAAGGTTGACTGGGGTAAGGTAAAGGGAGCAATACTTGTAGAGCATGGAGTAAAACTACCGGCAAATATTACTGCCGATGAGTTGGAAAAAATGTGTCATGCTGACAGACCAGGCAGAATTTATCCTATTCATACATTCGTTGAATATGCGAAGAATGGTGGTGAAGCTCAGGTTAGTGCTGTGGGATACGGGGCAAACCAGTACAATGGCCTCAACGCTCAGACAGATACTTTCACACTTCCTCGTTTTGATGAAATTCTGAATGCTGAGCTGTTGCGTTGTGCTAACAAGGAATGGGATGTGTACTTCTGGGATTCAAACAGAATGCTTATCGGTTACAATGATGGAACTGATATTCTTGCCGGAATTCCGATGTCAACAGTATATCCAGGTGCCACACCGTTCAGCACAAGCAGTGCGAAGTCAAGTATGACGGTAAATTTCTGCCACATGGATGCAGAAGACAGCCAGTTGAACTTTGACTACTTAAAGTTGGATTTCAATCCTGCGAATGTGATTAAGGGACTGACTGAGGTCATGTTAGTTGAAAACGAAAGCAACAAATTCAAGATTATTGAATGTGTAGGTGGATATGACAGAACTGCTGAATTTGCAACAGAATTGTCCTCAGGTGCATCCGAGGTATTTGATGGGGTTACATCAGCTTCGTATGAGGACGGTTATCTCACAATTACTCCTGGTGAAGGTGAGATTTCAGTTAAATCACCTTCTGTTCTGTACGAGAAAGATGTCAAATGGGTTGAATTTGTAAAAGTAGTTAAAGCAAAAGCATGATTGTAGATGGAGTCAATTTTGTGGAAAAGCAGGTCAAGATGATGTCGAAAAAGAAATTCATTGATACCCACATGACCTGTATCTGGCAGAAAGTTTCTGAGGAGAATCGAAAAAAGAAACTTTCTGACGTGTATGAACGAATTACTGGTAAGTCTGTAAAGGATGCTGACGGTGAGTCTGCTGATAAGTGATGGTTTTGGTTGATTAAGCCGGGCGGAAGTCCGGCTTTAATTTTAATTGTATGGCTGATTTCGAGAAATTGGAGAATGTGATAAACAGAATTGCATCAGGATTTGAAAAGTCATGTATGGATTGCCTTCAGGAAAACAATATAGAAGTTGCAGACCTTGTAAGGGAACAGCTATATTCAGGTCTTGACGGTAATACAGACAGTCTTAGACCAGGATATTCAGAAGATCCATATTTTAGAGAAACTACATCTATGTGGCATAATGATCCAGACGGGTATATTGAATGGAAAAGGAAGATAACACCTCCGATAAAAAGTCCGAGACTGAATCTTCCTCCAAGGCCTGTTGATGTTCCTAACTTGTATATTACCGGTCCGTTCCATGAAAGTATCCGCGCATCTGTTGCAGGTGACACTCTTTCGATTGATACTGTGGGATTCGTTGATGGTCCTGACATAGTAAGGAAATACGGGAATGACATTCTCATGTTGGGAAAGGACGCAAGAGAGTATGTTGTACTTCAACTTCTCGAGCCTTTTTTGAAACGTTTTTTCAAACAATGTGGGTATAAATGATGGGATGCGGTTGCGAGAATAAGAAAATCATGTCTGACTATGAGCGTGTGGCCATGCTTGCAAAAAAAGCTGCCATGCTGGACGGATGTGTGTACGTTGTGTACAGGAAGAGTGACGGTACCTACTCGTTCGATAAGGAAGGTACCAAGGTGGATGGCGTTATTGTTGAATATAAACATTACTTGTGATGGGAAATTTGAAATTGAAGGATTTCGTCGATGAGGAATCATTGAAGAAGTTGCAGGAACTTAGGAGTACAATATCAGATGTAAGGCAGGATTACAAGGATGCTGCATCGGAACTTATCAAGGGACTTACTGTTGACGTCAAGGTAAAGGGAGATATTGACAAGTTGCAGGCCATATATAATACTCAGGCTAAGAACGTATCTTCCGCATCTGAAAAACTTACTGATGCATTCAGTCGTCAAGCAGAGGTCGCTGAACAACTGATGAAGAAAATCAAGGAGAAGGCAGATGCAGAAAAGCTGAGTACAAAAGAGGTAAAGGAATTGTCAAAGGCATCAGCAGAAGCATCCAAGGCAATGCAGCAGGCTGCTAAGGCTGAGGAAGCAATGAATAAGGCTCAGAAAGCTGCGAATACTACCAGAAAGGCTGCTGCCATGACCGAGGAGGAGCGAATCCGTTTCATCAAGGAATCTTTGGAGTTGGCAGACAAGGAGGTGCATAGTATTGATGAAGCGAACGAAGCAAATAAGAGATTGCGTCAGGCTGTAAAGATGGTACGTGATACTGATGAAGATTATAAGAATACTCTTGGAAAACTTAATTCTACTATCGGTGTCAATACAGATTACGTTAAACGTAACAGTGACCGATATACTCAGCAGAAGATGGAAATCGGAAACTACAAGGAGAACATCAAAGCTGCATGGATGGAGATAGAGCGAGGAAACAGCTCCATGAAGAATATGGGTATCATCGCATCGAATGTCGGTAATATTTTAAGACGTAATTTTTCTAAAGGCATAAGTAATGTAGGTGTTGGTGTCGCATCAATGGTAAAAGGATTTGTAGGAGCACAGGCTGTACTGACAGGTGTTCAGAAGTTAATATCATTGTTCAAGGGTGGAATACAGACATCTATTGAATTTGAAGCTGCTAACTCAAATCTTGCTGCAGTCCTTGGTACAACATCTGATAAGATTAAAGACTTGCAGAACGATGCCCGTGAGCTTGGAGCATCAACCAAGTACACAGCAGCAGAAGCCACAAACTTACAGATAGAACTTGCTAAGTTAGGTTTCACAGCTCAGGAAATTAAAGACAGTACGCAGTATATCTTACGGTTTGCTCAGGCTACTGGTGCGGAACTTCCTGATGCGGCTTCGTTGGCCGGAGCAGCTTTAAGAATGTTCGGTGCCTCAACAAAAGAGACCGAGCGTTACGTGTCCGCAATGGCTGTATCTACAAGTCGTAGTGCGTTGTCATTCTCTTACCTTGCGACAGCGATGCCTATTGTTGGCCCTGTAGCCAAATCATTTAACTTTACCATTGAAGACACGTTGGCGTTGTTAGGAAAGCTTTCTGATGCTGGATTTGATGCGTCAATGGCTGCGACAGCTACACGTAACATTCTGCTTAATCTTGCAGACAGTAACGGTAAGCTTGCAAAGACATTGGGTGAGCCTGTTAAGACGTTGCCAGACCTTGTAAATGGGCTTGTCAAGTTGAGGGATAACGGAGTTGACCTTAACACCACACTCGAACTTACGGATAAACGTAGCGTGTCCGCATTCAATGCGTTCCTTACGTCAGCTGATAAGATTGTCCCACTCAGAGAACAGATTACAGGAGTAGAGGGGGAGTTGCAGTCAATGGCAGATGTGATGTCTGACAATATGGCTGGTTCGTTGAAGTCTTTGTCATCCGCATGGGATGAACTTATGCTTACTATAAACGGAAGTAACGGATGGATGCGCAGCGTGGTTGACTGGGTTACTGGTATGGTACGTGGACTTTCCGCTTTACTTGCTTCTGTGGAAACAATCGAGACAAAAATGATGTCTGGATACGAGAAGTCATACATGAAAATCACAAAGAGTGCGGACATTATCGGGAAGTACGAGGCACAGATAGCTAGAGATACAGAGAAATACGTGAAGCAGGGAATGTCTGCAAAAGAGGCTGAGGAAAAAGCACGTGACATACAGCTTAAATCACTTGAGGAACGTATAAAGAAGGAAGAAGTGCTGATAGCTGATGCGGAAGCTAAGAAGAAAGAGATACAGGATAAGGAAACTTGGTATAATAAGGCATACCTTCATAAAATGGAGGATGGAAGCTATAAGACATATGCTGCTATGGAACTGCAACAGTCCGAAGCTATCGCAAAATCAAAGGCAATGATTTCAGTGTACAAATCGTTGTCGAGCGAGATAAAGAATGTGTCAGGTGCAAGTACGAATGGAGGTAATGGTGTAAAAATAGAGACAGATAAGGAGAAGGCTGCACGTTTGAAGGTTGAAGCTGACTTGCAGAGGTCTCAGACTGCACTCATGGAAGAAGGACTGGAGAAGGAGCTGGCTGTTATACGTAATGGTTACCAGCAGAAGATTGATGCCGTAAAAGGTAATTCATCCGCAGAAATGGCATTGAGAAAATCGTTACTTCAAGAAATGAACAACGAATTGGCGAAGGCTTCTGAGGAGTATGAAAAGAATCGTGCAAGTATTGACCTTCAGAATCGTCTTGCTTCCGTTGAGGAAGGTAGTGAGGAAGAAATGTCCGTTCGTCTTGATATACTTGATAAGCAGAAGGAAGAAGAAATGAAGGCTGCTGAAAGTAATGGTGCCGACGTGAGCCTCATCGAAAAGAAATACATCAATGAAAAGCGTAAGATTTATGAGGAATATGCTGCTGATTCCATTGATGAAATTTCTAAATCTGCTGCAGCAGAACAGGTAGTAAGGAATGCACAATATAATTCCGACATGAAGGAACTGGAAAAGCAGCATGCCCAAAAACTTGTTTCTGATGAGGAATATGAGAAGAAGAAGGCTGAGATAACAGAACGGTATTCGATTGATACCGCTAAAGCTGCTGTTGACTCGTTGGAGGAACAGCTATCTGTTGAGAATCTTAGCCAGAATGACCGGGAAAAGCTTGCCGAACAACTCCAGAAGGCAAAGGCTGATTTGGCAAATGCTGAAGCTGATGCCGAGATTGCTGCAATAAATAGGGTGAAGGATGAGGAAGAAGACTCGTATAAGAAGAGGATGAAGAATGCTCAGAAATGGATGAGTGTAGCATCTGAGGCAATAGGTAACATTGGAAGTCTGATGTCCGCTCTGTATGAAGGAGATATTGAGAACATAGAAAATGAGCAGGATGCAAATGAGGAAGCGTACAATGCTGATGTGGAAAGGATTGAAGCACTTGCCGAAAGTGGAGCAATATCTGAGGAGGAAGCAGAGGTTCGTAAAAGAGCTGCTGAAGCTGAAACATCAAGAAAGAATGAGGAACTTGAGAAAAAGAAAGTTCAGTTGCAGCAGAAGCAGGCTAAATGGCAGAAGGGTGTGGACATTGCTCAGGCTGGTATAGCAACAGCACTTGCAATAACTCGTGCATTACCTAACCTAGTACTTGCTGCAATAGTAGGTGCAATGGGAGCGGTACAGATAGCGACTATCGCAGCAACACCAATTCCTGCATACAAGGAAGGTACTAAGAACGGTGGACATATTGGAGGATTGGCTATCGTTGGTGATGGTGGAAAGCGGGAGGTTGTTGTGTATGGTGGTAAGTCATGGGTAACTCCAGATGTTCCTACCGTGGTAGATTTACCGAAAGGTGCTGAAGTGTTCCCTGATATAAGCGAATTCAATGAGAATGTAAGAATGAATACTATATATGATTCAGGAATAAGTAGTCCTGTTGTTGTAAATGATTATTCTGAACTATCTCGTGAGATGAAAGGAATGCGTGTAGAACTCAGGAAAATAATGAAGATAATACATAAGGAAGCATACAACTCTAATTATGAACATTATAAAAGTACAAGATTATGATAACTACATTAAGCAGGTTGAGTATGTTTGATTTTATTGAACTTCTTTGTGGAAACAGAGAAGTTCTTATGGAGGAAGGTGATAATAATTCCATGCTGGAAAATGTGGCTTCAGAATTGATATATCAGTATCAGAGCATAGTAAATCCTTCCGGAATAGAATCTGCAATTTTAGAAAAGGAAGAGAAAATAAAGATTAAGTACAGGATTACTATTGCAAAGATATTGAAGGCGATTATTAGCATAAACGCTGTAGATGATGTTGTTGGACTTCTGTCAGAAATGGGAATTACTGGTATTGAGCGTGAAAAGATTCCTTCAAGAATAGACCGTATGATTGCAGAAGCGGAGTACATGAGAAAGAGGATTGAAGATACTTCTTCTGCTGATAGAAAGAAAAATACTCCTGATGATGTACGTGCATCATTTGACAGGGAGATAGCGTTTCTTATGACTTATTTCAAAATGAATATTGACACAAGAATCATTACTGCAGGTGTGTATGCGAATATGGTTCATCAGGCAGATGTTGAAATTAAAAGAAAATTGCATCGTTAGATAACTTTTTTGCTGCTTGTCGAATTTTTTTCCGTTTGGTTTGTAACACGATTGTAACACTAATAATCGTAATAGACATGGAAGAAAAATTCGACAATGTGGCTTTATTGCCAGTAATTAATGAGAAATGTGACATAATAATTCATCTTTTATCGTCACTTTGCGACAACCCGGATTTTCTTATAGACTTACTCAGAAAGTCTACTGAGAAGCAGAATAAGTTTTCATCATCTCGAATGAAAATATTGCATGGACATGGGGTTGGAGCAGATAGTGATTGAGCAATATCAGTGGATATTGGGACTGGCAAGAAAGTATTGCAGGAATATGATGGACGCAGAAGACCTTGCCGAAGAGACTGTGTATAAGATTCTGTCAAATAAAAGTAAATATGATTCTTCCAAGAGCTTCCGACCATGGTGCAGCGTTATTATGTTGAACACATATATAACAACATACAATCATGAATCATTGATACGTTTCGATTCTGAGGAGAAGGCTGATCATATCCATTCTTATTTCAATGCGGACAATGAAACGTTAAGGAATGAACTTTATGGGATAATTGAAAAATGCAGGAGAAAATCATGTTCCGTTGATTGCGCTATAATGTATGCTGAGGGTTACTCTTATGAAGAGATAGCAAAAAAGATGCATATACCATTAGGTACGGTTCGTAGCCGTATCTCGTTTGCTCGTAATATGATTAGACAATGTGTTGTAGATTAATAAGTTAATTATGGTTTGACAATTGAAAATGGCGAAGTTTACGATTGCATATATAGTCAATCTGAACTATCTTTATAGTACAATTAAAATATAAGTCAAACCAAATAATTAGCATTATGGAAAAGAGTAATTTTCGAGTAAGAGTGATGAAGTATGCACACCAGTTAGCAAAAACAACAGAATACACGTGGAAAATCTGTCTTATTAAGGCATGGGAGTTATACAGACTTGCTAAAAATATGAGAAAGGGTATTGTGAAATTTGCATTCCAGAAAGTTGACGGAAGCATCAGACATGCTTCCGGAACATTGTACAATCTTCCGGCCGGAACATCAATTCACGGAAAAAAAATGACAAAGCCAAGTTACAAGACATTTGCATACTTTGATGTAGATAAAGGAGAGATGAGATGCTTTAAGATAGAAAACCTTGTAACTGTTTATTGATATGGAAAGTTTTATTGTTACTACTTCCGGGGAAGTATCATTTACTTTCCCGGCAAACGGGAGTGATTTCTCGTTGAAAGAATTGCAGGATTCTGTTAATGGATATATAGAGATTGTTCCAATAAGAAAGAATGTAGGTCCTTTGATTTTTAAGGAATTTGATAAGGAGGGGTTTGCAATAAAATTGACTGATGAATATATTATGATTGTTAACTCTGATGGGAAGATTGAGTCTCAGCAGTTCAATTATGTAGCAACAGTACTGGCAACGGCATCGGAATCCATAAGTCCTGGAGACTGGATTGCTGGAGATGTACTTGTCTGCAGAAGTAGCATGGTTAAATAGTTCGGTTTTGTGTAATGTGTTTTATATCAGTTGTTTGCGTGTTTTGGGATGAGCAGGATTTTAGGCAAGCCGTAGTCGGTTTGCCTATTTTTATATATTTGAGAATGAATTAACGACAGGATGATTTGTAGATATTTTTTACATATAGACTCAGATGTTATGGATGTTTCAGATATGATTGAAAATCTGTCTGACATCAAGATAACATATACTCGTACAGGATTAAACGGAGTAACGAGAAAGTGTGGTAGTACAATTAATTTTGTTTTTTCTGCAAGGGATAAGCTGATTGGAGTGTATAAATCAAAAGGTATTAATTCTGTAGTTTACTTCTCAATATCACAAATTATTAATAACTGGGATTTTGTTGAACTATTTAAATGTCAGCTTGATTTCTCGTCTTTTAGCTACGACTCATATTCTGCAAGTATATCATGCCTTGATAATGATATTGAATCAATATTAAATGCTAATAAGGGCACTACGTATGAGTTTTTTGTAGACGAATTGAAGGATGATAAAAAACTGAATTATGATGGTGTTATAATCAGGAATGAGAAGGTATGTATATTATCCGGTGAAACTGTTGAAGGAGAATCTTACACAAGGAAAGAGTTTGACAACAGGGTGCCGGACTGGTGGTGGATACCATATATCGGAACTACAGATTCTGGTTCTGAAATTCATAACAAGTCATTCGTTTTTCAGGACCAGTCTGAATCTATGCCTTCGGTTTCAGGTGACAACACAGGATGGGGATTCCCTGCAAATCCTTGTAATACAAGCTGGTTTCTTGAGTGCTTGCGTGATTCAACTATAACTATAGACTTTAGTACGATAGAATATTCATCATATACACATTTCGGATTTGCTTTGTTCAAGATTGACACAAAAGGTGTGGTACAACCACTGACATGTGGATATTCAAATATGCTTTCGCTTGACTCAAATACGAGACCGAATTCAATTAAGTGGACCGGTCAGTTGAAGAAAGGTGAAAAGCTTCAGTATGCTGTTTTTAATCATAATCCTTTAAATGAAACTCATGCAGATTTGTCAAGCTTGCGAGTAAACACTGGTGAATGTGGTGCTTCATGGGATGAAAGGGGTGACAATTACAAGATTGATATTGTAAGGCCTGTTACATTGCTTAATGCAATATTGAAAAAGATATTTCCTGGAAAGGATATTACCGGTTCTATTATTGAAAGTGTAGTAGGAATAACTAACGACAGGTTGAAAAATTCTTGTCTTGTCGCAGCAGAGAGTATCCGTGAAATGGCTACTCCACGAATATATACATCTTTCTCGAAGTTCTGTGAATATATGGAAGCCGTATATGGATATGTATATATGATTGATGGCAATGATGTGCGTTTTGTACACAGGAGTGAGCTTTTTAGTACCGATAATAAGATTGTTATAGGAAATGTGTCTGAATTTAATTATTCGGTAGCTTCCGACAGAATATATTCATCCGTACAGATTGGATATGAAAAGCAGGATTATGACTTTGGAAACAATGGTTCTGATGAATTCAATTTCAACAATACATATACCACCGGATGTACTATAAAAGATTCAAAACTGACTCTTATATCACCGTATAGGGCAGATTGCTATGGGTTCGTTGAATTGGCTGAAAAGAGAAATCAGGATTCAACGACAACAGACAGTGACCAGCAGATATTTATTGTGTGCGCAGTTGAAAATGAATCAGGATATGATCTTGACAGAAGTGTAGATGTTCAGGGTACATATACTTATTCCATTTTTAATGCGAAACTTGCTCCAGTTTATATGATAGAAGCGAATATGGCTTATTTATCTTCGTTTGCTGGGAAGTTGACATTTGCATCATCGGAAGGTAATTCTGACATCATTATAGACGGTAGAAAAGTGAATTCTGATATAGAGATGGGAAGTCCTATGTTTGGTAATGGTAATTTTTCTTTCACAATGGAGAATACTATAATTGATAGTAATTTGAACTCTTTGTGCATAGAATTATCAAATCAAGAAAAGACATATAAGGGAGCTATTAAAAGCTTGGAATTCAGTTTATCAAATGTGGAAGCTGTCAAGTATGAACTTATAGAAATTAAGTAATATGTATAAGATAAGTCCTTTTACACCATTGTTTTTCAAGCCATCTACGGATATTGGATTATCAAGCAGATATATGCAGTCATTCTCTCCGTATGACCATATTCTTTTGCAAATAATAGCATACAATGAAAGTAATTCCCCATCAGTATATATCGTTGATGTAATAGACGGGAAAAGGCGGATGGTTAACATGAGGTCTTGGTTGATGAACCCCAATGAAACTTTGTATTTCACAGAAATAACAGGATTGAATGATGGCCTATATTCTGTTGAAGTTGATGGGGTATGTTCAGAAGTATTCCGTGTGACAGATGATGTCTCTGGAACTGTTCTATTGCAGTATTCAAATCCTAATAATCTGATGAGAAAGGATGCCGTATTTTGGATTGACAACATGCAATACTTTTTTGATTTCAGGATACCTGGTGGATTCAAGGATGATGATTGGGTTTTCGGAGTAGATAATGAGCAATATACAACTTCAGGTAATGATGTTATTGACATATATAGTATTGACAATGTACAGAAGACTCTTACTATGGGAGGTTCAAAAGGATGTCCAGTGTGGTATGCAGAGTTGCTAAACAAGGCATTATGTTGCAGCTATTTTTATGTCGATGGCGTTCGTTATGCCAGGGTTGATTCTAATGTACCTGAAATGAATGTACTTGTAGAGGGTATAAGGTCTTATGTGTTTAAACAGGCAATAAGAAGGGTTTCATTGTTAAATCCTGATATTGAAACGAACAACAAGATGATAATGAGACGTGTAGATGATTCACGTTATAGAACCATTGATAATGATAATTACAGATTTAAAACTATAGATTTATGACAAACGAAGAAAAACAGGAAATCATATCATCTGTGATTCAATCCTTACAGACAAATTCTGCTACAATAGACCAGTTGAGTGAGGTTGAATCTTGTTCAGAGGGTGATTTTATAGAGCTGAATAAGGGAAGAAAAATCAGTGCTGAGAATCTTGCAAAGGATGTATCTTCAAAAGTTCTTCAAGAAGCTAATCAGGCTGTCGCCGAATCACAGAACTATGCTGAGAAGTCCGAAGAGTCTGCAAATGAATCTGAGGAATATTCTGAAAAATCCAAGGAGTATTCTGAAGAAGCAAAGAGACAGGCTGTATTGGCCGGCCAGTCAGGTGAACTTGCGCAGTATGCGAAAGAACAGGGAGATTATGCGAAAGAACAGGGTGACAATGCTAAGGAGAAAGGAGAAGAAGCTGTTTCTATTGCGGAAGATGCTGCTAAAAGGGTAACGAATGATGTACTTTTTAAATACCAGCAAGCCTTATCTGAAGAGGAACAACAGCAGGTGAAGGATAATTTAGGAATTGATATTCCTTATCCAGGTATTGATACAATTAAACTTGATGGAATATCAGTTACTACTAACACTTCTCCTAATGATAATGCTTATGTAATTTTACCTAATGAAATTCCATTGGGTTCATTTTTAATCTTATGTTTTAAAATAAATAATGATATTACTAAACAATTTAATTTATTTATACCTAGAATAGAAAAAATTGGTAGTTCAGGTATACCATATTATTGGGATGGATATATTACAGTAAATGGATCTTATTCATCAACTACAATAGGAATTACAGTTATACCATATGATAAAAATGAAAAATCTGAAAAAATTAGAATTTATTGTTATAAGTATGAAGATTATGAAAATCAGGTTTTATTAAAAATAGAAAATATTGCTTATCCGACTACGTCTTCAGGTAAGAAATTTCTTGGCTATTACGACTCAAAAAGTTTATTAGATAATGTCATTGGGGATAATGGTTGTTATGCTTATGTTGGAAATCCTCGCCATATATATAACTGGGATACAGAAACAAATGAATGGAAGGATGGAGGAGAGCTTGTTACTATTACAGATAAGGAATTTTCTGAAGATTCAGACCGTCCTGTAGCTAATTCTACACTTTTTAAGAAGTTCAGTGAGATTGAAAAGAACATTACTGATACCAAGAAAGAACTATCTGATAAGATTGATGAAAATATCTTCTTTAAAAATGTTTCTATAAATGGCGAAAGATTAGATTTGGCTTCCGCAGTCAATCTTGTTCCGGAAGAACTCAGAATTCATGGGTTTGAAGTGCGTTATCTTTCCGATGATGGTTCATGGATTGACGTTACTTTCACCGGTGATTCCATTGAAAACTGGAGCACTGAAAGTAACTGGAAACAGATTTCAGGTGGAGGTACTGGAAGCGGATTCTACAATGTTTCCGTGCAGCATCCATTGATAGAAGGGTATTACACTATTGAAACAGCACTTCAGGCAATCGCAAACGACAAGATAGATGATGAAGATAAGAAGGGTAAGATTATTACATTCGAAGTATCTGCAGGTAAATGGGAGGACTATCGTTTTTCAGGAACCAGCATTGAAAGCTGGCTTGAGCCTTCTGCCTGGGAACGTTTCGGAGGTGGAGATGCGATTAAGAAAATTAAAGTAACAAAAGGTATTTCTGTTCAAGAGTTGACACCGGATGAAAATGGACATGTTGACCTTGAGATACCAGTTGTTGAAGTGGACCAGGCCGTTAATGAAAATTCAACTAACCCTGTAAGTGGAAAGGCTGTATTCAATGAGTTAAAGAAGAATACAGGCTCGGTGGCGTCAGGAATACAATTGAACGCGATAGGAGAGGGTGATGAGAAGGTATATTCTATCTCTCTCTTGAACGCAGGAGGTGAAGTGATAAGTACTACAGACCAGTTCTCGGGTGCAGGTGGTGGAAGCAGTCTTGCAACGAAGGTAATTCTTACTCGAGTTACAGCAAACAAGACTGTAAAGATTGGAGACGATGTGAAATTGACATACAAGTATGACCATGTCAATTCTGAGACTGGAGAATCAACGGGAAATCCGGCTAAGGCGATAGTGACAATCATACAAGGTGCTAACACCAATACATTAGAAAGTAACATCTATGCAGGAAGCAGCAATACTGTTGATGTGACAAAGTATATGGGAGTAGGTACCAATACTGTAAGGGTAAAGGTTCAGGTCGGTGAAGGCGCAGAGATGCAGGTTTCTCAAATTACATGGACAATCAATGTGGTTCAGTTGACTCTATCCAGTTCATTCAATATTGCAACATCTATCAATAGAGGAGATAGTGTCACTATCCCTTATGCTCTGTCAGGAGCAGGAAACAAAACATTAAGATGCTACGTTGATGGTGTTGACAAGGAAGATAGAAGTATAACTGCTTCAACAGCGAATGGATCATTCAGTATAGATACATCTGGAATGTCACATGGAACCCATTCTGTTCAGCTTGTCGTAGAACTTGAGCTGTCTGAGGATAATATAATTAAATCAAACAGCATATACTTTGCAATAGGTGTTAGAGAAACTGATAATAATGCTCCGATAGTATATGCAAGGTTCGACTATCCTGATGGAAGCCTTATCTTGGGAGAAAATACGCCTTACATACAAACAAAGCAGTTTGATGTATATACACTATCCTATGCCGCATATAATCCTAAAGAAACTCCTACAAATGCCATCGTATATGTTGGTGAAGATGTAGCCTCATCATCATCTGTTCCTTTCGTTGTACAGAATCTTACGCTTCGTGCTTCTAATTATGGAGAACAGAAATGCCGGATTGTTGTAGGCAAAACTGAATACAGCTTCAGATTGATTGCAGAGAAGAGTGAACTAAATATAAGTGAACCCACAGACGGAATGACTCTCAAACTTTCTGCACAGGGAAGAAATAATAATGATGTCAACCGTGAAGAATGGAGTTATAACGGAATTCAAACTGTGTTCGAAGGATTCAAATGGGGCGGTGACGGATGGATTGGAAATGCGTTAAGATTGAATGACAAAGCTCGTGCTGTCGTTCAATATGCTCCGTTAAGGCAACCAGACCAGAACGTAACTAACGCTTTTGCTTTTGCTGTAAAGTATAAGGTCTCTGAAGTTGTGGATGATGAAGCTGAGTTGATAAGATGCGTTGACGGTGATGGAACAGGTTTTGTGATAACATCACAGGAAGCAAGAATGCAGACTAAAGGTAAGTCCTCATTATCCATGAAGATGGCTTCAGGCGAAGTCTATGAGGTAATGTTTGTCTCATTTCCTAAATCAGCATCTGGTTCATCAGAATATGAGAAACTGAATACTGAGATGGTATATCTGTATATCAACGGAATCATGTCAGGTTCTGTACAGAGGTCTGCTTCTGATAGCATTTACCAGTCCGACCCGCAGTTTGTTACCATGGGAGCAGACGGTGCCACGTTAGATGTGTATCTGTTGAGGGCTTATAATACGTATCTTAGTGATTCTCAGGTTTTGGATTGTTATATGATTGACCAGGATTCTGTTGATGACATGTTTGCGTTGTATGAATCAAATAATGTGATTGATGACAACGGAAATGTTACAGTTGACAGTGTTCCGGACGGAATGCGTTATATCATCATTACCGGGCGGCAGGACAATGGGGTTCCTACTGTTCTCCAAGCGGCTGTCAATAACGACAAAGACCCGAAATATGATGTGGACGAGATGCTTTGTGTGGTGAAAGGGAACCAGTCATTGAACTTCAAGTGCGTGGGAGGATGTATCCGTCTGCAGGGAACTTCATCACTTGCATATCCGATAAAGAACTACCGCATTTATTTCAAGAATGCTTCCAAGGTAGCCGGTGATTTGTATCTTGGCTGTGACGAACAAGGTGTTGGAGGAGAGCTTCAGGAAGAGGCGAAATACTCATTCCGTCAGGAAGGTACATCCAACAAGGCAGCAGCTCCTGTGGATTGTTTCTGTCTTAAGGCTGACTTTGCCGAATCCTCATCATCACATAACACTGGTATGGCAAAAATTGTACAGAATATCCTTACTGCTGCAGGAGAGTTGACTCCTGCTCAGGCACATTGTTCAGGAGAATATGGATATGATGTGCGAACAACCATCGACGGTGAACCTTGTTACCTGTTCTACCGCGGTACCCTGGACGAAACTCCACAGTTCCTTGGCAAGTTCAATTTCAATAACGACAAGTCAACAGAAGCTGTATTTGGATTCTGCGATATACCTGGTTATCATGACCAGTCGTGGGTAGCAGATAAGTTTAGTGGCGTTAACCCGACCGAGTGCTGGGAGTTCCTGAACAATGACTACCCGATGGGCATGTTCCTGGATGATGATTTTGATACAAAGGGTGATGACGGTACCCCGAACTGGCTGAAGGTATTTGAGGCGAGATTCCCGGATGATGACGACATAAACGCCGAGTATGAGGCTGGAACCCGTAAGCCGAAATATCTTGAGCCGTTGGTTAAGTGGGTAAAGAGCACACAGAACGACGGTGGAAAATTCAAGGCTGAGCTCGCGGACTGGTTTGATGTAGACTATTTGTGCGACTATTATATGTTTACTGAAATAATGGGATGCGTAGACCAGCGCGTGAAGAACATGATGATGGGATTCTGGTATGATCCGGAAAAAGACAAGGTTCTTGCCTATATGATATTCTATGACTGTGATACTATTTTGGGTGTGCGTAACGACGGCCGTCTGAAGTATTCCTGGGATGTGGACGAAAACACTGTCGATCCTGAGCTTTCAACTGAAGAAAAGACGGTGTATGCCTATGCTGGTCATGATAGTGTATTGTGGAAGAATCTTCGTGAACAGTTCCCGGAAGAATTGCAGGCTGCGTACAGACGTATTCGTGAACGAATGTCAAACAGCACTATATTTAAAATGTTCGATGACGAGCAGAGCGCAAAGTTCTGTGAACGAATATATAACCTTGATGCTTTGAACAAATATGTTGAGCCGAAGACATTAGGTGTTGAAGTAAATCAGGATGGTTCAGTTACAAATGTCAAGTATTCGTACCTGGAAGCTATGCAAGGTAGTCGTAAGTCACACCGTCACTGGTGGATAACGAATCGTATGGGGTTATTTGATGCAAGATATAGTACGGGACAATATACAGCAACTGATATATCGTTCAAAGGAAATAGTGCTGCAGGTGCTACAGTAAAGGCTACTCCGCTTCGTGATTTCTATTTTGAATTCCGTCGTGAAGGTGATACAATGGTGCATCAAAAGGTTACTAAAGATGTGGAATGGAGTTATACTTATAACCAGATGGCCAACATTGGAACAATATTCCACCTGTACGGTGGTGAATGGATGAAGAAACTGGACCTGTCTGCGTGGGGTGGATTTACGGACATGAGCCTTCCGACGCTTCCTGTTCTTGAGGAGCTTATTCTTGGAGGCAACGCAAAGACATACGCACTGACAGAGCTTGTTCTTGGTACGAAGATACCGATGCTGCGTAAGCTTGAGGTACTCAACTACACCAACCTTCCGAGCCTTGACCTGTCAGGATGCAACCGTCTAGAAGAAGTGAACGCATCCGGATGTACAAAGATGTCTACAATAACCTTTGCTGAGGGTGCGCTTATTAATAAACTTCATCTTCCTGAAAACTTCCAGACTCTTGTACTGCGTTCAATGCAATATATAGAATGGGATGCTATCACATTTGATGCAAAGAATAATCTTACAGGATTATGGATTGAAAATTGTGCCCTTATAGACGGTAAAAAGGTATTTGATGAGATGTTCGCTCTTAAAGGTGCATTGAAATATGTTCGTATAACTGGAATTAATCTGGAAGGAGACGGAAGTGATTTGAAGGTTTGGTATGATTCTGGTATTGGAGGTATTGACGCTCAAGGTATCACTACAAATACAAGGTGTAAGCTGGTTGGCAACTACAAACTGACTAAGTATCTTGATGAAGAAGTGTATGCTAAATATGCTGAACGGTTTGATGAGCTGAATATTCGTCAGCCTCAATATACTATGATTGAGTTTGATGATACAGTTCCGGACGATGCAAATATATCTAACCTTGATAATGAGACCGGATACAAGTTTGGCAATACTTATCAGACAAGTGCTCATATATCAGTTATCAGGAGAAACAGACATCGGGTACTTGGTAAACTGAAATCAGAAGGAAAGATGGTTATATGCCAGCTTCATGATGAGGATAGTAATTATTATGCGGATGCCGAAGTAGCAGCTTCAGGAACACCGGCTAAGTTGGATTCTACTGAAGGTGACGTGTATATATATGAGCCTCATTATTGGTATAAGGGTATCAATGACTACCTGAATAACAAGAAGTATTCATGTTTCAGTTCGAATGAAGAAATGCCGGATAGACCTGAATGTAAGGTTATTGGTTATGATGAGATTGAGTCTGAAAAGAATGTGCGTGAAGGGTATAAACTGACTGTTGGAAGACAGCATCTTGATGATGCTTATTCACAGGATTCAAATTATCTTGTCTGTAAAGTTAACGTGTTTGGATATAAGAAAGTGAGATTCCCGACTGTACTTGGTACATCAATGATTGGGTCATGTTTTACGGATTCCGGAAAGAATGTAGTGAAGGATGTTTTTGTAGATTCTCTAAACAACAGGTTTGTCAATGGTATGTATATTATCTGTGATGTTCCGGAAGGGGCTACGGAATTGAACTTTACTATTCATAAGTATGCGGAATTTGATTGCGTGGTATTGAGCAACAGCGATAAGATTGAAGATATGGAACCTGACTGGGTTGAGCATGAACCGTGTCTGGTAGCTGTCTTTGAGGCATGTACGATAGGTAGTAAATTGTATTCGGCTGCTACAGGTAATGCAAGTGTTGGCTCATTGACTCAGAGTGATTTCATCTATTATGCCAAGCAAAGGGGACTTCAACTTATTGACTGGGAGATGCACAAGGATATAGCTAACTTGTTTTTTGCTTTCTATGGTCGTCGTGATTCTCAGGACCAGTGCGGATATGGACAGTCAACAGAACAGAGAAATATCGGAACTACGGCATTGCTTGGTATGCAGGATACCATAAGCTATAATTCAGATGGAGGAGCACATCAGACTTCCAATGCATGGTATGTACGCCCAAATGAAGATGGAAAGAATGTATATTCTCTCATTTACAATACAAACTGCATGGGATATGAGAATTTGTACGGTGATAAGTATGAATGGTTGTCAGGTGTTTCTTTGCCTAATACGAATACTCAGGAACAATATAAGTTGTTGATAGAGATGCCAGATGGAAGCACTAGAAAGGTAAAGTCTGGTACTGTTAGTGGATATTGTACTGGTATGTATCATCAGAAATATATGGATATTGTAGGAGTACATTCACAGAAAGGAAGTTCGACTACTTATTATTGTGATGAGTTTAATGTAAGTAATGCTGCTAACCGTGTGGTGTGCCGGTCGTACAACTACTCGCATGCGTTTGGCGGTGTCTCGTTCGCGAATTGCGGCTACGATTCCTCGTCCACGTATACGTATATCGGCTCGCGTCTCGCCTTCAGGGGCGAAATCGAAGAAGCGGAAAGCGTGACTGCGTTTAAAGCGATAAAAGCGATTTTGGCATAATATGATTTAGAAAGGTGACGTAGTTTTTTACGTCACCTTTTAAAAACGGGCGTAAGCCCGTCGAAATTTTTTATTTTTTGGATTATGAAAAAAGCATTACATTTGCCACGAGGGTGGATTCCTCTGTACCGTGTGGTGTGCCGGTCGAACAACAACTCGAATGCGAATGGCGGTGTCTCGTACGCGAATTGCGGCAACGATTCCTCGTCCACGAATACGAATATCGGCTCGCGTCTCGGAATCAATCAGAAGGAAATAATGGCTTTATGCCAGGAGGATGAGCCTCAACAAAAGCGGTATTTGTACCGGAAAGTTGAAAAAAAACTTGAATGGGTAGAGTTTGGTAGGGATTTTTCCCGAAGAAGTTGGGCCCGGTGATTGAAGGCATGAAGAGAATAGGTAACATCATGAGTGAGGTTGTTGAGTATTCGAACATGTATGAATCTTACAAACAGGTTCTTCGTGGGACAAAAAGGAAACAGTCTCAGTCAGGCCAGCGTATTATACAGGATACGGAAAGAATACTTACGGGATTGTCCGAGTCTCTTGCGGACGGGAGCTTTGAAATATCTGGATACAAAGATATAGATGTTGTTGAAGGTGGAAAACTTCGACATATTCAGGTTTTATCTTTGAGAGAAAGAATAGCTATTAATGCTGTAATGCGTGTTGTTGATAAACACTTGTTACCGCGTTACATAAGGACAACTTCTGCGAGTATCGTTGGAAGAGGTATGCACGACCTGATGAAGTATATCAGGGATGATATACGTAATGATGTGGATGGAACAAGATACTGTCTGAAAATGGACATTCATAAATTTTATGAAAGTATAGACCAGGATGCAATGATGGATTGCGTAAGACGTGTGTTTAAGGATAAGATTCTGATATGCCTTCTCGATAAGTTTGTCCGTATGATGCCTTCAGGTATCAGCATTGGACTTAGAAGCTCGCAATGCCTTGGAAATCTTCTTCTGTCTGTTGTTGTGGATCATTACCTGAAAGATGAGTTAGGGGTGAAATATTATTACAGGTATTGTGATGATATGGTTGTTCTATCTTCAAGTAAGGAATATTTGTGGTCTATTTATAACGTAATAAAGGAAAGGCTTGATGGAATAAATCTTGAGATAAAGGATAATGTCAGAGTTTTTCCGACAGAACAAGGGATAGACTTTATAGGCTATGTTATATTTCCTGACCATGTATTGCTCAGGAAGAGAATAAAGAAAAAGTTTGCAAGAAAAATGCACGAAGTAAAAAGCTCTAAGAGAAGGGATGTGCTTATTGCTTCTTTTTACGGAATGACCAAGCATGCGGATTGTTGTAGATTGTTCAAAAAATTAACAAATAAGGATATGAAAAAATTTAGTGAAATGGGAGTCGTATATACTCCTGCAGATGGAAAGAAACGGTTCCCTGGGCAAACGGTATCTCTTAATAAGTTGACTAATCTTGAGATAGAGGTACATGACTATGAGACGGACATTAAGACATCTGAAGGAGAAGGACGGTATCTTGTGTCTATTAGGATAAAGAAAACCGGAGAATGGAGGAAGTTCTTCACTGCATCGGAGGAAATGAAGGCAATCCTTGACAAAATTTCTGACATGGAGGATGGCTTTCCGTTCGAGACAGTACTGGAACCTGAAACCTTTGACGGAAATAAGGTTAAGTATAAATTTACATAAAATGAAGAGAGTAGAAGGATATTCTGATATTAAGTTACTTGAATGCACAAACCCAGTTAAGAACAAATGGCGTCTAAGATTTGATGTTGTTGCAGGTGAAGATGGGGCATGCTCATACATTGAGGAGGAACTTGACCATAAGCCTGATTCTGAAGAAATACGCTCTATAGTATCTCAGTGGTACAATTCTGAAACAGATAAGAAGATACTTTCAGGATTAGAATATGAAGGTCATACTGTATGGCTGTCGAATGAGAACCAGTTCAACTACAAGGCAGCATATGACATTGCCGTTCAGACTTCCGGACAGAATCTTCCAGTAACTTTCAAGTTAGGTACTGATGAGGAGCCATATTATAAAACATTTGAGAATCTTGAAAGTTTACAGGATTTTTACTTGAAGGCTATGAATCATATACAGGAATCGTTGAAAGAAGGATGGGAGAAAAAAGATTCGTTCAATGTTGAATTATATATTTAGGATTGAGTTATGTGTTTGTATATCAGTGATATTTGATTAGTCGTGATTATAGGATTTTCTAAAAAAAAGATATGATATAATATATTCAATATCTTTGTGAAGGCCCTCAGATAATGTATTGTGCATTGTCAGAGGGCCTTTTGTTTTATTAAATCTTATTTTATATGAAGGAATTAGATGATTTGATTAAAAAGGTAGGGAATGACAAGGTATTGCATTTCCTTGGAGGAGGGTGGATTTGCGCAGTTATCACTTTTGTATCAATTCTTCAGGAGGGTGATTTAGACTCATGGGGAAAAATATCATGTGTAATAATTGGCACAACGGTAGTGGCTTTTCTGTCTGTTGTAAAAGAAATTATCATGGATGATAAGGCTGACTGGCTTGATGTTCTTGCGTCTATTGCTGGGTGTGTGACGATTTTTGCTGCTGTTGGAATTGGGATTTTGTTTGGTCAGTTATTAGCATGAAGATTATCAAGAATAATTTTATTCCATTACCTGGATTCTCTGCAATAAATATTTTCGGGGTATTGTTCGTGAGAAAGGATGTGCACATAGACGGAAGGATGATTAACCATGAGAATATTCATACTGCACAGATAAGGGAGATGCTGTATGTGTTCTTCTATATATGGTATATCGTGGAATGGATAGTTCGCCTGTTTATGAAAGGGAATGCCTATCGGAGTATAGGATTTGAGCGTGAGGCCTATGACAACGAAAATGACATGGATTATTCGTCAGTACGAAAGCATTACGCATGGTTTAAATATATGTGTTTAAAATCAAAATGAAATGTATTATGAAGAAAAAAATGATTATGATGGCCATCGTGATTGCCGTGATTGTTGGATTACTTGCCTATTATCAGTATGTGCCTTTTTGGGAGAGTATTGTAAGTATAGGAGCATTCCTCTTCGGTGTGTATTTGGGGTGGTTAGCAAAAGGGTGGTCTGATAAACAAGTAATCTGATGGAGCAATTAAGTGAACTTTTTAATGTGATTGGCGGTATAGTAACTACTATCCTGCTTCCATTGTTTGGAGTGTTCATGTTTCACGACCAGAAAAAACGTAAGGAGGAAGCTTCCGCGCGTAAGGCAGAAGCTGAAAATATCACCAGTTATGCTGATGAATGGAAAGAACTTTACGAGAAGAAAGAGAACAAAGTACATGAACTTGATGCAAAGATAGACCAGCTATACGTAGAAAAGAACGAAGATAGACAGCGTATCCGTGAGCTGATGGAGAAGAATGCAGCCCTTGAAGTTGACAAGATTAAGCTGGAATCACGTCGATGTGATGTAAAAGGTTGTGCAAATAGACAGCCGCCAAGTGATTATTAAGGAGGATAAGAAATGAATAAGATTGATGCTATTGTAGTTCATTGCTCAGCCACACGTGCCGGGCAGGACATAGGTAAAAAAGAGATTAATCAGATGCACGTGGCTCGTGGATTCCAGTGTATCGGGTACAACTACGTTATCCGGCTGGATGGTACGGTAGAGGTTGGCCGCAGTCTGACTATAGACGGTGCTCACTGCAACTCGAAAGGTTTTTCAGGAATAAGCTATAACAAGCACAGCATTGGTATCTGCTATGTAGGTGGACTGGATGCACACGGTAAAGCAGCTGATACCAGAACACCGGCACAGAAGAAATCTCTGCGAGAACTTATTGCCAAGTTGGTTAAGGAGTATGATATTAAAGAGGTGCTCGGCCATCGTGATACCAGTCCCGACCTGGACGGTGATGGTATCGTGGAACCTTGCGAATGGACGAAAATGTGTCCTTGTTTCGATGCTAAAGAAGAATATTCAGATTTGCTTGCAGCGTGATAGTAAAATTGTGAAACTTGAGAGCGTTCTTTGACTTGTTGGAACACCGTTTTATTTGCTTAGTAGAAAAAAAGTTATCAATTTATTTGCAGATAGTAGAAAAATAGTTATCTTTGCATCATCCACATAGCAGTAATGCTATTTCGTTAAATAATAAATAGTTTTTTTATGAAGGTAAAAAAAGTAAAGTCCGTGAAGGATTTATTAGAAGCGAATGGGTGGAAATATTCAAGAACCAAAGGTGACCATGCTATATACCGGAAGGAAGGTGCTCCTCGCTCCATCCCAATTCCTGGTAAAGATAATGATGAGGTTGCCATTGGGACACTGATGAGCATCTTACGACAGGCTGGTTTAAAAGAGTCTGATTTCGATAAGATTTGACACCCGATTAGGACAGCAGGATGAAGATTAGCACATCCTGCTTGTCTAATAGGTGTATAAAGGCTTACTTACTTATTTGAAACTATATATAAAAGCGAAACTTCTACACACATTGAATTATGAAAGCTTTGACTGTTATCATTGAGAAAACTGAAAACAATTATTCAGCTTATCTCGCAGAGGTCGATGGTATTGTCGCTACTGGGCACAATATTGATGAAATCAAAGCAAACATTGTTAATGCTATTACTGCATTACTTGAAGATTGCCAAGAGTATGGAGATGAAATTCCTGAAGAGCTTAAGGGAGACTATTCATTGACCTTTAAAATGGATGTAAAATCATTTCTTGAATTTTACACAGGGATTTTTACAAAATCTGGACTTGAACGCTTAACAGGTATTAATCAAAAACAATTATGGCATTATGCTTCTGGTAGTCGTAACCCAAGACCAGAGCAAGTTATTAAAATCGAAACAGCGCTTCACAAATTAGGTGAAGAATTAATATCTATAAATTTATAGGTGGCTGTCCTAATCGCTTCTAAAATTTATATAAGGCGGTGTTCCAAGCAGGTTCACCGCTTTTTTTATGCCTAATTTTATGAAATACTTACCATATCTTTTAATAGCTGTACTAGCTTTCGGATTAGGCTGGTGCAGCCGTTCGCCAACTGAAGGCAATATCGGGAAGTCTGATACTGTTACGTCAGTTCATATAGTTACAAAGGTCGATGTGGATACGATGTACATTCTTTCTCCGCTGCCTTATCTTGCATGGATTGATAACTCAGACACCATTCATGCGAGCGATACCTGCTGTCATCTGCGTGAATATAAGGAGTACCAGGATAGCAACTACTACGCAAAAGTTAGCGGTGTAGCACCACGTCTTGATGAAATCCGGGTGTATCCACGAACCATCTACCAGACTGAATACATTTACCGTGACATAACGCAAAAGCCCAAACGTTGGGGTATTGGTTTGTCTGCCGGATATGGTGTAGGAAAGAATGGACTTACTCCGGTATTGGCTGTAACGGTCAATTATAATTTATGGCAATTTTGATATACAATATTTTCCTATAATTATACACAACTTTTCTCAGAAATTATATACATCTTTGCAGTGTAGAAGTTCGCTTTTATTAGCAAACAAAAGCCCAGACCAGATTAATATCCGGAAGGGGCTTCTTTATGACCAGCCTCAACAACACTAATAATCAACTTCACTGGCTGGTTCTATTTGTGTGTTACTATGTTATCTGATAAAAGTTCGGGAATAGGCATAAAAAAAGTGAGGGGAACCACCCCCTCACTAAAAGTCAAACCAAAATCAGGGCCACTGCCCTTCATTATGGTATTGCAAATATACGAATTATTTTTTATGAACAAAAAAATCCCCGCATCGGCTTAGTGCGGGGACATGTCAAACAAAGTCACTTAATTAAATTTAAGCGAAGCCGAAGTATTTTTTATTGTATTGCTTATGTCTTCCAGTGCATTCAGGAATGTTTGAAATTCATTCTGTGTGAACTTTGCAGGCTTTCCATTTACAGTATATCCATTTATTCGCTGGTACAGCCAGTTCCGGCTTTTTCCAAAGTATTTCTTTGCTATGTAGCTGAATGAGATTATATCAGGAAGTTCCCCCAGCTTATCCTTTAGTATAGTTTCTTCTGCCCTGGTAATAAAATCCTCGCAAGCCTCAACTGTAGCTTGAAGTCCGGCTTTGGAATCTGCAATGTACTTGTTCTTTTCTTCTTCACTCATTGAGGATAGTTTCACCTTCATTTCCTTTTGGAAGGCAAGTTTTTCCTCAGCAGTCTTTAGCTCTTTGAACTTCTCAAATGCAGCCTGCATGTCTGCGTTAGGAAGGTATTTATCCATATTATCCATCATAAATCTATTTTTAATGCCCTCCCAGTAGGGAGGGCTGTTTTTTTACTCTTTTTCCAACATCTTTCGGATTTCGTTCATCCGATCAAGAATATCATTAACCATCTTTTCGTATTCTGATTTATCAAGAACTCCGTAGGTTGAATGAAATTCGATTAGCAGTTTGAGATTCTTGTACTCTTCTTCTAGCTTTTTCCTTTCTTCATTTTCCATGTTGTTTTAATTAAGTGAATAACTCTTTGTTTGACACTACAAAGATAATAAGCATTTGCATATTATCAAAATATTTCGGTGTTTTTTTACGTCAGATTATCAAGAATTTCTCTGATTGCCTTGTCTGCATGTTTCTTCATAATGGATACATAGTTGAATATCGGCCGGCTGTCTTTCATTGATTGTCCGATGCAATATTCGAGCGTGGACAATGGAATACCTAAGTCGAATCCGTGTTGAACGAAAGACTTACGGGCTGAATACAGGGTAAAATAATGCTTAATTCCGCCAATTTCTGCCAGTTTCTTAATCTTTCTTGCAAGAACATTGTAGCAGCTTACATAGCTTGAATAACGGCCGAAAATGAGTTTTCCTGATTTCTTGTCCATGTATCGTTGTATGATTGGCTTTGCCTCATCAGGAATAGAGAAGTTCACCGCATTGTCTCCCTCTTTAGTGTGCCTGGTCTTTTTTCGGACATAGTATATTTCATCTGTATTCCGGAAGTCGTATTCCAGCATATCAACAAGATTCATTCCGGCAAGATAATAAGTCAGCATGAAAATGTCACGTACTACTGAAAGGCTGTGTGTGTCCAGTCTGGCATCACGTATTTTCTTAAGCTGCTCTACTGTTATGTACGTGTCCCTTTTCTTTGCTGACGGAACTTTAGCCGTCACGAATGGGTCCACGTCGAATGATACATATCTCATTTTCACTGCATAGTTGATGATTACTTTCAGAAGAGTAATGTATATCTTAATACTTGTCTGGGAGAGTTTGTCTTTCTGAAGGCTCATTAAGTAGTTGTTGATCCGAATTGGAGTGATGTGTTCCATCAGAGTATCATTACCGGCGAAGTCCATGTACCTGTTGGCTGCAAGTCTGTACAGCTTGTAGGTCTTTCCTCTGTCATCCTTGTCAATCTGTGATAGATATTCGTCTGCTATATCAGAGAATGTCCTGTGCTTTTCTCCGGAGATTGGTGATTTGATTATCTTGATAAGCTGGCTGCATGTAAGGCTGTCTGCAAAAGGAATGTTTGACGCTCTTTCTTCATACGCTGACAGCAGCTTCATGAGGTGTATGTTCAGCCTTTCCTTGTCTGGTCTTTTGACGATCCTTCCGTTGCTTATTTCTTTCTCTGAGTCTATCGTTACATCAGTCGGGATGTATCTTGTTTGCCGGCAATGTGTAACTGCTATCCTTACAGTGTGTTTATTGTTTTTTAAGATTAAATTCGGGACAATTGTTAAAAAAAATGTTGCCATACTGGTTTATATTTTAAACTGGAATAAAAGTGGAATGAAATACGCCCAAAAGTGAGGTTTTTTCTATCATTCACACGTTACAAATTAGATTGTGAAAAGTTCGGTATGTATTCCTAACTGTTTGAAAACCAGCAATAAAAAAGATACTCCCGCTGAACACTTTCAGCAGGAGTATCACAACACAAAAACTAAACTAGACTTAACTAAACTATTCTAAAAGAAGTTTCACAACTTCCGTTTTATTATGTACGTCACAAATATAGGGTTTAGATTGATTGTCTCCAAAGAAAAGCAGTAAAAAAAACGATTGTTTCAAAAAAAAAGGTTGAAAATACAACAAAAACTCAAATAGTATGTTTATTAACATAATTTTGGAGCTCTTGTTTGTAGCTGTCCGATATAGAGATGTAGTCCTTTCCAAAAACAATCCTTCCTTTTTCTATGATTTTTATTTTTTGTTTTTGCACAATGAAAGACCGGTGAATCCGGATAAACCGGTTAGCCGGCAGTTTGTCTTCCATCATTTTCATACTGACCAGTGAAAGTATGGGGCGTGGATTATCTTCCAGATGTATCTTGATGTAGTCTTTCAATCCTTCAATGTAAAGAATCTTATCCAGTTCAATTTGAATCAGCTTATAGTCGCTTTTCACATAGATATACTTCAAGTCATCTGACGATTGTATCTCGGCTGGTGATGTTTCGGCCTTTTGAAGCAGTTCAAACCATTGCACCGCTTTGTTGACGGCTTTCATAAAATCTGTATAGCTGATAGGCTTGAGCAGGTAGTCAAGGGCATTTACCTTATATCCGTCTAATGCATATTGTCCGAAAGCTGTCGTAAAGATGATACGTGTATTCCCTGGGACGATTTTGGAGAATTCCAGTCCGTTCAATTCCGGCATCTGAATATCCAGGAAAATAAGATCCACGGGATGCTCGGTCAGCAGCTCCATAGCCTGAATGGCACTGGAGTATGCACCACACAGCTCGAGCGATGGCGTTTTCTTTACATAACTTTCCAGCAGGCCGAGTGCCAGAGGTTCATCATCGACAATAGCGCATTTTATTATCATGGCAGTATCTTTTTATTGTTGTCAGGAATTTTAATGGTCAGTATGGAACTGTATTCTTTCTGGTTCGAACTTATTTGCTGGTGCCATTCATAGCGTCCGGCATACAGCAGTTCCAGTCTTTTACGTACTTGTTCCAGTCCGATGCCTGAACCGCTTTTATCCATTGCGTTCTTCGGATAATTGCTGTTACGTATCACACAATGGATTTCATCATCCTTTTCTGTCAGCGTAATGTCTATAAAGCTGGGTTCGGTAGGAGAGATTCCATGCTTGAAGGCATTTTCAATGAGTGAAATAAACAGCAGTGGAGCTACCGGGCTTTGGCTGTCTGGCCGGATTTGAAAATTTGTATTGATTTTGACTGCAGATGAAACTCGGATTCGCATGAGTTCGATATAGTTTTGAATAAATTCCACCTCTTTAGTCAAGGGAACAAATGTTTCCTGATTATCATACAGAACATAACGCAGCAGTTTACTGAGCTCTTGGATGGCTTGCTGTGCTTTTTCCGTATCAAAGGCCGTCAGGGCATAAATATTGTTCAGGGTGTTGAGCAGAAAATGCGGATTCAGCTGGTTTCGCAAGTTTTTCAGTTCTGCCTCTGTCCGGCTCTTCACCGCTTCACGGCGTTCCAGTTCCGTGGCACTCCAACGTAGACTCATACGGATGGCTACACTTAATCCTACGGTGAAAATCATGCTCGTGATGTCCCTTATATAAAATATGTATTGAGGAGGTAAATGAGGACGTCGTGGAGCCGGGGGAGGAAAGGCTATGATATTATGCCAGTAGCGGAGCCCAATGGATACCACTAAAATAAGGAGGATATTCAAGAGAATAAACTGTCCCGTATGTTCCTTAAAAAGAACTTTAGGAATAAATAACAGGTAATTGATATAAAAGATAACGAAGAAAGAAAGAGACACGCCAGAATGGTTGATAAACTCTCTCCAGTCGATACTGCCGCTGTCATCTTGGGTAAAGAACAGTGGAAATCCGAAAAACAATCCCCAACATATAATGTGGATTGTCAATTCAAGTAAGCGGTGCTTGTTGTGAGTTATATGAACCATACGGAATTGATTTAAAACAAAGATACGATTTTTTTAATAAAAGTCCGGCTACCTCAAGCGGTTTATGTTGGGAAACATTCACTGCTGAATGGCAGCCGGACAGGAAACCAAAGTTATGAAGAACAAAGTAGTTCCGTTATTTATTCATAGCGCAGTGCCTCAATCGGGTCAAGGTCAGCCGCTTTTTTAGCCGGATACCAGCCGAAGAATACACCGGTAAATGTACAGACGGCAAACGAAAGCAATACGCTCCAAGGCTGGATGAAGACAGGCCAGTGAGCTACACTCTTGATGATGAAGCTGGCACCGCAGCCTAAAATCACTCCGATCAAACCTCCGGTGATACTGATCAGGATAGATTCTATCAGGAATTGCGACAGAATATCGATTCCTCTTGCACCTACAGACATACGAAGTCCGATTTCACGTGTACGTTCCGTCACACTCACATACATGATGTTCATGATACCAATACCACCCACTACCAATGAGATTCCGGCAATGCAGGCCAGCAGGGTCGTCATCAAGTCGGTTGTGGTATTCAGCATGGAACTAAGTTCCTGCTGTGTACGTATGGTGAAATCATCGTCATCTGCTTCCTTCAGTTTGTGTTCACGTCGTAAAATGTTTGTGATTTCATCTACGGCTTCTTCCGTCATGTCTTCCGTCAAGGCAGAGGCAAAAATACCGCTCAGGTAAGTTTGTGCCAGCAAACGTTTCATTACGGTGGTGTAAGGAGACAATACCACATCGTCCTGGTCCATACCCATAGAGTTGTATCCTTTGGATTTCAGCACACCCACTACCCGCAAAGGCACCTGGTTGCAACGGATAATCTTTCCAATCGGGTCCTGACCGTCGGGAAACAGGTTGTCTACAATTGTTTTACCGATAACACAGACTTTGGCAGCAGTACGTATATCCTCTTCAGTGAACATCTCACCTTGTTCTACGGTGAGCTGGCGAATCGTAAGGTAGCCGATGCTGACTCCACTGACAGAAGAAGGGTAGTTGTTGGAGCCCGAAATCAACTGTCCGGAGGCAGATACATTCGGACTGATGGCCGACAAGTACATACATTCGTCGCGCAGTGTTTCATAATTCTCCAGTTTCAGTGTCTGCATGCTCGAAGGGTCCTGCCGGACTCCACCTCTCATTTCAGCTCCCGGATGAATCATAATCATGTTGGAGCCCATTTCAGAAATCTGTTTCTGGATGCTTCGTTTAGAGCCTTGTCCAATGGCCAGCATGGCAATGACAGAGGCCACACCGATGATGATTCCTAACATGGTCAGGAACGCACGGAGCTTGTTGTTGGCCAAAGCTCTGAAAGCTATTTTAAAAAGGTTTGTTCCGTTCATAAGTCATTTCTTAATTAGTCACGTCAATCGTCGTCATTTTTCGGCAGGGCAGCTAATGCTTCTGCAGCTGACAGAATATGAGGGTTGGTCACGTCTTCAATGACATGTCCGTCACGCAGGCGGATATTCCGGCTGCTGTATTGTGACAGTTCCGGATTGTGTGTCACGAAGATAATGGTACGTCCTTCCTGATGCAGTTTCTGGAAAAGAACCAGAATCTCAAATGAAGTACGTGTATCCAGGTTACCGGTAGCCTCGTCTGCCAGGATTACTGCCGGATTGTTGACCAGTGCGCGGGCGATGGCCACACGCTGCATCTGTCCTCCTGACATCTGGTTGGATTTATGTTCCAAGCGGTCAGCCAGCCCTACAGCTGTTAAGGCCTCAATGGCACGCCGACGACGTTCGGCTGCGCTGACTGAGCTGTTGTACATCAGAGGAAGTTCCACATTTTCTACGGCTGTAGTTTTCGGCAGCAGGTTGTAGTTCTGGAATACAAATCCGATTTTCCGGTTACGCAGTACTGCCCTTTGTGGCTTGCTCATGGTGCGTACGGATACTCCGTCGAGCAGATACTCTCCGCTGGTGGGTGTATCCAGGCATCCCAAGGTGTTCAGTAAAGTAGATTTTCCTGAACCGGATGTTCCCATGATGGTGACGAATTCTCCTTCCTGTATGCTGAATGAAACTCCGCGCAAGGCATGGACCGTTTCGTCTCCCACCTGGAAATTCCGTTTGATATTTTGCAATTCTATGACAGTCTTTTTCATAAGAGTATCTCCTTATTTCTGTTTTTTCTTGTCACCTCCCGGAGGGCCTGGCATGAACGGGCTTCTTTCTCCGTCAGCTGTTGCATCTGCATTGGCATTGCTTTCGAAGCCTTTCAGTACGGTTTCTGTTACGATAGGAGTACCTTCGCTCAGTCCTTCCAGAATTTCAGTATGACTTCCGTCGCTCAGACCGATTTTTACAGGATGTGCCGTGAACCCGTTGGCATCCATAGTCCATACCTTGTGTGCACCTTCGCAGTCTGTAATGGTCTTGTTGCCCACCAACTGTTTTTCCGGTGTAAAACGCAGTGCCTTGTTGGGTACCGTTATCACGTTGTCACGGGTGTCGGTGTAGATGGTCACGTTGGCAGTCAGTCGGGGTTTCAGTTTCAAATCCGGGTTGTCGGCAGTAATTACCACTTCGTAAGTGACAACTGTTTCGCTGCTTGTGCTGGTACTGCTTGAACTGCTGCTGTTTACACTACCCAAGCGAATCTGGTATACCTTTCCTTCGAACACGTCGTCAGGATAGGCATCTACGGTGAAGGTTACTCGGGCACTGTCTTTTATTCCGGCAATGTCGGCTTCATCCACATCGGCTACTACCTGCATCTTTGTCAAGTCGGCTGCAATGGTAAACAGTGTCGGAGTTTCAAAACCAGAAGCCACGGTCTGTCCTTCTTCCACGTCCTTGCTCGTTACGATACCATTAATCGGAGAAGTGATAGTAGCGTATGAAAGATTCCGTTCCGCTTTGGCTAAGGCTGCTTGCGTCTGTTCGTATGTACTTTTAGCACGTTCATAATCGTACACGCTTTGTTCGTAGTCTGTTTCACTGATCAGCTGTTTCTCGTGTAGTGCTTTGTTTCTCGTGTATAGTTTCTTCTGGTAGTCGTATTCGGCCTTTGCGCCGTTGTATGTAGCTTGCGCTGATTGTAAATCGCTGAGCAGCGTTACCTTATCCATCTCGGCTATCACTTCACCCTGTTTTACTACGGAGTTATAGTCAATATATATCTTGTCAATGATACCTGAAACCTGAGTACCGACCTCTACCTCAGTGACCGGTTCAATGGTTCCTGTAGCTGTAATGGAATTGCTGATATTTCCTCGTGTAACTTTTTCAGTCACGAAGTCTACCTTGCCCTGTGCATTCTTCTTTCCGAAAATCCAGAATCCTGCTACAGCCAGCACGAGTACGACACCGGCTGCCAAAATTATTTTTTTCTTGTTCATATTGTTTGGTGATTATAATTCAATGTCTTTTCCTGCATAAAAATCGAGTAATGTACGATTCAAAATAGCCATATACTTAGCCTGAACCCGTTGCTGCTGTGCACTGAGCAGGTTATTTTTCTCGGTCAGCAGTTCAATCGTATTTTTCATGCCCAGTCTGAACTGTTCACTGACCATATCAAAACTGGTCTGGCTGCTTTTCAGTTTCACTTCGGCTGCTGCATATTGTTGCTGTGCATTGAGCGCATCCAGCCAGAGCGTTTCAATCTCGGTGTAAAGCCCTTTTTGCTTGTCCTGCAAGTTCAGCAGTGAAGAGTTGTATTGGAACTGAGCTTTTTCTACCGCACTTTTGGTCTGTCGGTTATTAAAGATAGGTACACTTACGGTCAGGCCAATCATGTTGTTCCATCCGTATTTCATCTGTTGCGCCCAGTTGTTCTGGCTTGCATTGTTGGTCATGCTGGAAGTAGACGCCGACAGGCTGATACTTGGATAATACCCGCTTTTAGCTGCAGAAATAGCCAACTTGGAATTGTCAATACTCAGCTTGCTGCTTTGTATTTCCGGACGGTTGGCCAGTGCCGTTTGGTAAACCTCGTCTTGATTGGGGAGTAGCTGCATCACTTTTTCATCGTCAAGTACCGGAAGTTCCAGCTCCATTTCCATGTTTCCGTCCAGTTCCAGCATTTGTTTCAGTTGAAGTTTATAGTTTCTCAGTGAGCTTTCGGAGGTTACCAGCTGGTACTGGTCATTACCGACTTGTGCTTCCAGTTGGGCCAAATCTGCTTTCGAAATACTACCCTGATTAAAAAGTTCTTTAGCGCGTTCATAGGTAGCTTTACTTACTTCCAGCGTACCTTTATTAATGTTTACCGATTCATCTGCATACAGAATCTGCAGGAAAAGTTTGGTAATCTCTTCCTTGAGCGTGTTTTCCGTTTCGGCTACGGTCAGTTCCGCTATTTCCTGATTCTTCTTTTGCTGTTTGATGTTGTTCAGGCGCTGTCCGCTGTTCCATAGCGTCCATTGGGCAGACAAACTGTAGCTGCCGTTGTAGGTCATTTTATTGTTACTGCTGATGATTTCAGTACCACTGACAGTGGCGCTGTTTTCCTGATAAGGACGGTTCACAATGTTGTGTCCGGTGTTGAACGAGAGGCTTGGAAAGAGTGCAGCCTTTGCTGTCTTTACATCCACTTCGCTTTCCTGTAAGGAAATCTTGTTTTGCTGTAACTGGATATTTTTCTCCAGCGCATAGTTTATGCAATCTTCAAGCGACCAGGTTTGTTTTTCCTGTGCATTTGCCGACAGGAAAGTCGCGAGTGCGGCGAAGAAAATGAGTTCTCTTTTTTTCATATTTCGTTTAATTTTTACATTGCAAATGTATTTCATAATAAAAAAAGAGGCAAAATAGATAGATTTACCCATAGAATATCTCGATAAACCCTTGTTTTTTCCCGATAAAGTGCTTACTTTGTAATCATTATAAAAATAGATTATGATTAAAAAGAATCTCATTCGTGTTTTTTATTTTTATCGTGATGGTTTTCGGGAGATGACCTGGGGGCGTGTCCTTTGGGCGATTATCCTGATAAAGCTTTTTGTCATGTTTTTTGTGCTGAAGCTGTTTTTCTTCCCTTCCTTCCTGGAAGGAAAGACGGAGGCCGAGAAGCAGGATTATGTGGGCCTGGAGCTGACAAACCGGATGGCAGAATAACTATACCTTATTTATATTAGTAACTGATAAAGTAATTTCTTATGCTTGAAACAATCGACACTTCAATGATTGACTGGTCGAGGGCACAGTTTGCCTTGACCGCCATTTACCATTGGCTGTTTGTACCGCTTACTTTAGGGTTGGCTGTGATTATGGCTACAATGGAGACATTGTATGTACGTACAGGAAATGAATTCTGGAAGCGTACGGCAAAGTTTTGGATGAAACTGTTTGGAATAAACTTTGCCATTGGAGTGGCAACCGGTTTGATTCTGGAGTTTCAGTTTGGCACGAACTGGAGTAACTATTCCTGGTTTGTGGGTGACATATTCGGTGCTCCGCTGGCCATAGAAGGTATTTTAGCTTTCTTCATGGAAGCCACTTTCGTGGCTGTCATGTTCTTTGGATGGCACAAGGTGAGCAAAGGTTTTCATCTGGCTTCTACTTGGCTCACCGGTTTGGGAGCCACTATTTCGGCCTGGTGGATTCTGGTGGCTAATTCCTGGATGCAGTATCCGGTGGGGATGGAGTTTAATCCGGAAACCATGCGAAACGAAATGGTTGATTTCATGGCAGTGGCTTTTTCTCCAGTAGCGGTAGTGAAATTTTTCCATACTGTATTAAGCAGCTGGATGCTCGGAGCCGCTTTCGTTATCGGAGTCAGTGCCTGGTATCTGATTCGTAAACGTGAAAAAGAATTTGCACTTGCTAGCATGAAGGTGGCAGCGGCTGTCGGATTATTTGCTGCCCTGGTAACAGCCGGTACAGGCGATAAGTCCGCCTATCAGGTGGCTCAGGTACAACCTATGAAATTGGCCGCTATGGAAGCGCTTTATGAAGGAGGCACGCATGAACCTCTGACGGTGGTAGGTTCCATCAAGATACCCGAAATGCTTTCCTTCCTGGCTACGCATAGCACGGCAGGATATGTGCCGGGTATCAACAATCTGCTGGAAGGAGGCTATACATTACCTGATGGTTCAACGGCTCTTTCGGCAGATGAAAAGATGGTGAATGGTAAGAAAGCTATTACCGCACTGGCCGATTTCCGTCGGGCAAAAGAAGAAGGCGATGAGGCTTCCATGCAGATTGCACGCAGTGCCTTGAAAGAATACATGCCTTATTTCGGCTACGGATACATTCAGAACAAAGAAGACCTTGTACCTCATGTAGGTCTGCTTTTCTGGTCTTTCCGCGTGATGGTAGGGTTAGGTATGTATTTCATACTGTTCTTCTTGGTTATTTTATTCCTCGTATGGAAAAAGCGGCTGGCAGAACTCAACTGGCTGCACTGGATTTCCTTGTGGAGTATTCCGTTGGCTTACATTGCCAGCCAGGCAGGATGGATTGTGGCCGAGATGGGACGTCAGCCTTGGACGATTCAGGATTTGCTGCCCGTCAATGCGGCGGTGTCAAAACTGGAAACAGGCTCCGTGCAAACCACTTTCTTCATTTTCCTTATCATGTTTACCGTGTTGCTTATTGCCGAAATCGGTATCATGGTAAAAGCCATCCGTAAAGGTCCGGACGAAAAATAAACTAACCGATACATCATTTTAAAACCGAAAAATATGGATTCAACTTATATATTCTTGCAGCATTACTGGTGGTTTCTGGTTTCCTTATTAGGAGCCTTGCTGGTCTTTTTGCTGTTCGTGCAGGGAGGAAACTCCTTGCTCTATTGCTTGGGACGTACCGAAGAAGAACGTACGTTGCTGGTCAATTCCACCGGACGTAAATGGGAATTTACCTTTACCACCCTGGTTACTTTCGGAGGAGCCTTCTTTGCTTCTTTCCCTTTGTTTTATAGCACCAGCTTCGGAGGAGCTTACTGGTTGTGGATGATTATTCTCTTCAGTTTTGTGCTTCAGGCTGTGTCCTACGAATTTCAGTCGAAACTCGGCAACTGGTTGGGCAAGCGTACCTATCAGTTTTTTCTGGTGCTGAATGGCATTGTAGGTCCGCTATTGTTGGGAGCGGCTGTTGCTACCTTTTTCAACGGCTCCAACTTTGTGGTGAGCAAAGGAAACCTTACCGACGAAATGATGCCGGTCATCAGCCATTGGGGTAACGGATGGCATGGACTGGATGCGTTTGCCGACCCGTGGAACCTTATTTTAGGGTTTGCGGTACTCTTCCTTGCCCGCTTGTTAGGAAACCTCTACTTCATTAATAATATCCGTCATGAGGCGTTGAATGCCCGTTTTCGTCGTCAGCTGATAGCCGATGCGGTACCCTTCCTTGTATTCTTCCTGGCATTTGTGATTCGCACCTTACTGAAAGACGGGTTTGCTGTCAATCCGGAAACGGGGCAGATTGTGATGGAACCTTTCAAGTATTTCCATAACTTTATAGCGATGCCTTATCTGCTGGTGCTGTTCCTGTTAGGAGTAGTCGGGGTGTTGTATGGTTTGGGAAAAAGCATTTTCTGCAAGGCCTATACCCGCGGTATCTGGTTTGCCGGTGTGGGTACGGTGCTGACGGTACTGGCCTTGCTGTTGGTAGTAGGTTATAATCATACCGCTTATTATCCTTCTACAGCCGATTTACAGAGTTCACTGACCATCGCCAACAGCTGCTCCAGCCAGTTTACCCTGAAAACCATGGCTTATGTATCTATTTTAGTTCCTTTTGTACTGGCCTACATTATTTATGCATGGCGTGCTATCGACCGTAAGCCGCTGACCATGGAAGAAATCAAAGAAGACGAGCACAGCTATTGATTCATGCCGTCTGTAACAGCGTATAATACACCGTCGTCCGAAGCAGAAAATCGGGCGACGGTTATTTTTTTGCAGAAAAATGCAGAAATCTCACGTAAAAATCTTTTCTGGTTCGTATATAGCTTTATACATTTGTAATTATTGAAGCTTGAAGATATGAAAAGACTGATTTTAACCGTACTATATGTTTTCCTGTGTTTGGGGATGCAGGCAGCCGCTTCTTTCCCGTTCCGCCATATCGGTATTCGTGACGGACTTCCCGACAATTATGTGAAAAATGTATTCGGGCTTCCCGACGGACGTTTGGGAGTGCGTACGACCTCTTTGTTGAGTTTTTATGACGGAAAGAACTTCATCAACTATCCGTTGTGGAAGGCTCCGGTCTATGGTATTGACCAGGAATCAGTCATACCTCTTCAGTACCTGGATGCCGATGGAAGAATCTGGCTGAAAGAAAAAGGAAATTTGAAAATCTTTGACTTGGATAAGAATGGGTTTATTCAGCCGGATACGCTATTAGCCGGATGGGGCGTAAAAGAAAAGATTTCAAATGTGTTCATCGATTCCAATCTTCACGCCTGGCTGGTGACAGCTTCTCAGCGTGTGCTCCTTTATGATACAAAGAACCATCAGTTGCAGACCATAGGAGAAGACCGGCATTTCCTGAATGGAAATGGTACGCTGATGGCAGTGGAGTCATACGGTAATGTGAGCTGGATGCTGCATGAAAGCGGTTTGCTGCGTGCCTATGACCGGAATCAGAAGAAATTTATCCGGCAGGAAACCTTCTTGCAGAATCGTTTGAAGGACGACCAGCAAGTGGTAATTCGGATGCTGGACAGCGGTGACTTCTGGATTGCGTGGAATACAGGGGTTATTTTTTATATGAATGCCCTCCATGACTGGAAAGAAATAGAACTTCCTTCTCCTTTTGGGGAGATTACTTCATGTGATGTGGAAAAGTCGGGTAATGCCTGGGTTGGGACATCCAGTCGTGGTATATTCCTAATAGATAAATATAACTTCTCGGTTTTTTCGGCTGACCCCTTTCACGCTACCTTAGGAGGAAGAGGGTATACGAACGTACATAGTATTTATGTAGATAAAAAGAGCGGAACCGTATGGGCAGGTTTGTTTAACAGAGGATTAGCCTATTACCATTCCAGCATGAGTAACTTTACTTTATACAATAAAAAGAATATTGCAGGCGATTGGGGTAGTGATGATGTGTTATGTATGTTGGAAGCCAATGATGCCTCTATTTTTTTAGGTACATCTGCAGGACTTTATCGTTTATCGGCCGACCGGACATCGGTAAGTTGTCCGTTTAAGGAGTTGAGCAACGGATTGTTTCGAACTGCCTATAAGGACTTGAAAGGAAGAATGTGGTTTGGTACTTATATGGACGGACTTTATTGTATAGATAAAGGTAAAATTTCACATTATCTATTCCCGGTTCGTGAAGGGATGGACTTGAATAATATTCGTACGTTGACCGAGGATATAGAGGGTAATTTGTGGGTGAGTGTGAATGGGGGAGTTGGGAGGTTTGATATCCAATCTGGTAAGTTGGAACTGCTGGTTGACAAATATCCCGAATTATCTCGATTTAAGATAGCCAATACGATGTCTTTTGATGCTTCTGGGCGTTTGGTGGTAGGTGCAGACAATGGAATTTATTTTTATGATATAAAGAAAGATAGTCTTTACATTCCCGGGCATGCAAAAGGTAATGATCTGTTTCAGATTTTAGCAGGAGAGAAATACAATTGTATGCTGAATGATAGCCGTGGATTATTATGGATGGGAACCCAGTATGGAATAAAGGTACTTTCTCCAGACCGGAAGATTGATGTGTTGGGGGAAGAACATGGGTTTGAAAATCTGACCATTCAGGCCATGCAGGAAGATTATAATAATGAGGTCTGGATTACCACAATCAATGCATTATATAAGGTAAGTGTAGCCAAAGAAGGTGGACAGAATGAATATACAGTAGTTTGTTTGGACCGGAATCACAGTCGTGAATGGGATGACTTGTATGAGTTTTGTTCCATGCGGACTCGAAAAGGAGAACTTTGTTTTGGCAGGATGGATGGGTTTTATTTGTTTTCTCCTGAAAACGTGGTGTTTACTCCTTGTGTTATTTCTCCTTTGTTTACCGGATTCCGTTTGTTCAACGAACCGGTTTCATGTGGAGAAGAATATCATGGGAGGGTTTTGTTTACTCAGTCAATCGACAAGGTACGGTCGGTAACACTGAATTATGATGAAAATTTCCTGACCTTTGACTTTTCCAGCTTGAATTTTGTAAATCCTTCACAAACTAGTTTTCGCTATCGTTTGGAGGGAGTTGATAAGAAATGGAATGAAATGACTTCTGGTAAGGGACAAGGAAGTGTGGTGTATAATAATTTGTTACCTGGTGAATATACGTTTCATGTGATGAGTGCAGGAAACGACCATGTATGGAGTCCGGAATCAGTTTTCCATGTGACCATTCGTCCGCCATTCTGGGCTACGGGCTGGGCATTTGTGCTTTATTTTTTATGTTTGATAGGGATAGTCATATTAGGTGTGAGGTATGTGTACCGGAAAAATAATCAGAAACTGATTCGATTGAAAGAGCAACAGGAAGCTCAGCAGAAAGAGGAGCTGAATCAGTTGAAGTTCCGGTTCTTTACTAACATCAGTCATGAGCTTCGAACACCTCTTACTTTGATACTTACCCCATTGGAAGTACTTAGGAAAAAGGTGACGGATGAGCAGGTACTTCGTCAGCTTGACACGGTTTATAAAAATGCTCAGGAACTATATACACTTGTCAATCAGTTGCTCGATTTCCGTAAGATGGAGATGAGAATGGAAAAGCTTCATCTTACAGCGGGTGATTTGGAAGAGTTTATTTCGACATTGTATGCCAATTTCCAGCCTTTTGCTAAAGAAAAGCAGTTGGATTTTCGTTTGGCACTTTCATCGGCTCATTGGTACATGAACTTTGATCATGAGAAATTGCATCGGATTCTTAATAATTTGTTGTCGAATGCATTCAAATTTACTCCTGAAGGAGGGAATGTAACACTTTCTTTAGCGGAAGAGTATATTGAAGGGCGTCTTTTTGCGAATATCACAGTGGCTGATACAGGAATAGGTATGTCGGCAGAAGCATTGGAACATATTTTTGAACGTTTTTATCAGGTGCAACATGAAGATGACAGCAAAGTGGGAAGCGGAATTGGGCTTCATTTGGTAAAAGAGTATGTACAATTGCATGAAGGAAGCATTCAGGTAGAAAGCCAGTTGGGGAAGGGGGCTGTTTTTATAGTACGTATTCCGATGGATTTGAGAACATCGGAAGAAACATCTTCGGATTCGATACCTTCGGGTAATCGGAAAAAATTACTGATAGTGGAAGATAATCAGGATTTTCGTCATTTTCTCAAGGAGCAGCTGTCGGAAATGTATCAGGTAATTGATGCACCAGACGGTGAAGAAGGAGAGAAACTTGCCGTAGAACAGAACCCGGACTTGATTATCAGTGATATAATGATGCCGAAAGTGGACGGTTTGGAATTATGTCGCCGTATCAAACACAACGTACAGACGTCGCATATTCCGGTTATTCTGCTGACAGCTCGCAGTGGAGACGAGGCAAAAATCAGCGGTTATGCGGTTGGAGCAGATTCCTATATATCCAAACCTTTCAGTTTTGATGTGTTATTGGCACGTATTAAGCAACTTATTGAGCAGCAGGAAGGCCGGAGGAAAGAGTTTCGCAAGACGTTGCGTGTCAATCCCAGTCGTATTACGATAACTTCAATTGATGAACAATTGATTCAGAAAGCGTTGAAGTTGATAGAAGAACATATTGATAATTCGGAATATAATGTAGAACAACTTAGTGCAGATATGGGAATGAGTCGCATGAATCTTTATCGTAAGTTGCAGGCTATTACCGGACAGACTCCAACGGAATTTATCCGTACCATTCGTTTGAAGCGGGCTGCTCAGCTTCTTCAGGACGGAAAATTGAACGTGTCGGAAGTGGCCGACCGGGTGGGATTCAGTTCTTCCAGCTATTTTACCAAGTGCTTTAAGGAGCAGTTTGGCGTATTGCCTACGCAGTATTCCGAGACAGATGAGTCAGGTAAAACGGATGAAAAATAAGAGTCGTTATTCTTTGTTTTTGAAAGAAGAAATAAGGTTTCCAAAAACGTAAGTGCGTTTAGGTTCAAACGCAAGTGCGTTTTATTTGAAACGCAAGTACGTTTTGATCAAAACGCAAGGACGTTTGAGTTGAAACGCACTTGCGTTTTTTTTATGTGAGAGTTGTTACATGATTTCTATTTTACGTTACCTCTGTTATTAGCTTCATTTTTAGTCTTTCCTACATTTGTAGCATGTTAAATCGTTTGGTCATTAAATGTTATGGAATGTAAGAAAATAATTTTTTCGTTAGGTTTGTTATTTTCCTTTTTAATAGTCAATGCTCAGTTGTATACTTATCCGGAAGATCTTCGGACAGGTATTCCTCATAATGATGATTTTACTGTAAGAGTGCGAACGAAAGGTGGGGAATGGAAAGAGACTTTTGAGTATAAGGTTCAAGTAGATATGGATAAGGTGCAGGATGCCTCGATGGTACAGTTTGATATGGGTGAACCTGTAGAAGTCATGATAAAAAAGAATAATGGAATGATTCACTCTGTAGATATCAGGCCCAAGGCAAAAGGAATAGAGTATAAGTTGATAGAAAATTGTATTTTGTTCACTTTAGACAAGCCTCAATATCTTTCTGTGGAATTTAATGGAGATCGTTTGCATAACCTTCATCTGTTTGCTAACCCTGTTCAGGAGGAAGTATATGCTCAAAGCGAGAAAGGTATAATGTATTTTGGACCAGGAACTCATAAACCGGCAGACCTTCCTAATAACCAAATACGTATACCGAGTAACACAACAGTCTATTTAGCACCGGGTGCAGTGATAGAAGCTAAGCTGCTTGTTGACCATGCCGAGAATGTCAGGATTATAGGCCGTGGTATTATTTATCATAGTATCAGAGGTATAGAAATAACAGATTCTAAGAATGTGTATATTGATGGAATTACGGTATTGAATCCAGATCATTATTCAATATTCGGAGGTGGATCTGAGAATATAATTGTGAAGAATTTTAAGTCCTTTAGTTGTAAAGGATGGTCGGATGGTATCGATGTAATGAGTTGTCAGCAGTTGGATATAGAAAATATTTTCATGAGAAATAGTGATGATTGTCTGGCGCTGTATAACCACCGTTGGAACTGGTGGGGTGGAACAAATCATGTGAATGTGCGGAAGGCAGTGCTTTGGGCAGATGTGGCTCATCCTATCAATATAGGCGGGCATGGAAATCCAGAAGCAGAAGTGGGGGAAAATATTGAAAATCTTACATTCCGTGATATCGATATATTGGAACAAGATGAGGATGATTATCCTTATCAGGGGTGTATGGCTGTAGTATGTGGGGATAAAAACATGGCACGAAATATTCTATTTGAGGATATTCGTATAGAGAGTATTCAGGAAGGTATGATTTTTAATATAAGAGTCCATTTTAATCCTAAATACGATAAGGCACCGGGAAGGGGAATTGATGGAATTACTTTTCGTAACATAACTTATCAGGGAATAGGAGAGAATAAGTCGGTGATTTTTGGTTATGATAATGGCAGGAGAGTAAAAAATGTAACATTTGATAATATTGTTATCAATGGAGAAAAGGTAGAAAGCACCAAAGATTTTCTAATAAATGAGTTTGTTGAAAATGTAACGATAAAATAGGAATGAAAAAATGATAGAAATACCTGTAGAGGGTATTCCTGCGGCTTTTTCTTATTTAAAATAGATAGTTGTTACAGGATTTTTAATTCTTGTTACCTCCTTTTTATTCACTTTGAATATAGGAGTATACTTTTGTATACAGAAAATAAACTATAAAAAATGAAAGACACTTCAACTCATATTACGGTTCAGTTTCTGACGGAAGTCTATGTGACTTATCGACCATTAGTTCTCCGTTATATTGCTGGTAAATTGAACGGTTGCCTGGAAGCAGAGGATTTGGTTCAAGATGCCTTTTTACGTTTATTGGAATACCGTTCTATGCTTCGCCCTGAGACAGTTCGTTCTTTTTTATATACTATAGTCCGTAATCTGGTAACGGATTATCTTCGTCGGCATTATAAGAAACAGGAGGTAATGGTTTGTATGCAAGAGAGACTTTCTGCTTCGGTTGTAGATACGGAAAGTTTTGTGATAGCTAATGATTTGTCTCATCAGGAAAAAATGCGGGTTAAACAACTTACTCCCAAAGTGCGTACTGTGTATAGTATGATACGTTTTGAAGAAAAGACTCTTTCGGAAATTGCGGAGGAATTGAGTATTCCTAAACGTACTATAGAAGGATATCTTTTGATTGGAAGAAAAGTAATACGTGAATATATGAAATGTGTATAAGATAAAAAGTCGTTTTATTTTAAATTTAAACAGTATGAAAAACAATTTCGTATTTTTATCTAGGAGGATTTTTGCATCAGCAATTATTTTATCTGGATTAGGCGGGAATTTTATTCCAACTTTTGCAGAAAGTGACGTCTATTATGAAGTTAAGCAGAACGACCAAGTTTCAGGTCGTGTTGTGGATGCTAATGGTGAACCTATTATTGGGGCTACGGTTATGGTTAAAGGTACAAATAACGGAACTATAACTGATTTTGATGGCAAATTTCACTTGTCATCTTCTAAGGGAATTCTTATAATATCTTATATAGGATATAAATCTCAGGAAATACAAATTGATAATCAGAAAAATCTTCAAGTTGTATTGGTAGAGGATTCGGAAAATTTAGATGAAGTTGTAGTTGTCGGATATGGAACTCAGAAAAAATCTGATTTGACAGGATCTGTAACAAGTGTGAAATCTGAAGCTTTAACAGGATTGGTAAGTGGAAATGCATCTGAAGCTTTACAAGGTAAGAGTGGTATTTATGTGACTAATATGGGATCTCCTGGTACTGCTCCTGATGTGAAAATACGTGGTATTGGAACGAATGGAGATGCAAATCCGCTTTATGTAGTAGATGGTATGATGGTGGATGACATTCAATTTTTAAATTCCAGTGATATAGCTTCAATGGATGTTTTAAAGGATGCTTCAGCTACAGCTATTTACGGATCTCGTGGGGCGAATGGAGTGATTATGATTACCACAAAGACGGGTAAGAAAGGAAGACCTATAGTTAGTTATTCTGCCAGTGAAGGATTTCAGTTTTTAAACCGTGGATATGATTCATGTAATGGGAGTGAGTATGCCCAATTGGTAAATATTATGTCTGAAATGGAAGGAGGTGAGAAACTTTATAGTAATCCTGCTCAGTATGGTGAAGGAACAGATTGGATGGATGAGATTACACGTAAAGGATGGACAAGAAACCATCAGTTGTCTGTTAATGGGGGTACGGATAAGGTACTTTATAATATGAGTGTAGGTTATTTCTCTCAGAACGGAATCTTTAAACATACTGACTATGATAGATTGAGTGTTCGTTTGAATAATAGTTATAAGTTGAATAAAAAAATCACAGTTGGACATAATTTATCATTGTCAGTTTCTAATTCTCCTTGGCCTTTAAGTTATAGAACAATTCGTTCTGTTTTGGGAGCTTCTCCATTATTGACTCCTAAAGATGAAAATGGTGATTGGAATTCCATGCAAGATGCAGCTTATATCAATCCAGTAGCTGAATTGGAATTGAACTCAGATTATAATTCTAAGAATATCCGTTTTGTGGGAAATTTCTGGGGTGAGTGGGAAATACTGCCGTACTTACGCTTTCGAACGAGCTTTGGTGAAGATTGGTCTCATACATATACAGATCAATTTCTTTCTGAATATAATATTAATGGTTCTTTTCAATATAATTCTCCTAATTCATATTTTGAGAATTATGAGACCGAGAATACTTGGTTGTGGGAGAATACATTAACTTATGATCAAACATTTGGTGCTCATCATTTAAATGTTTTGGCTGGATTTACAGCTGAAAAAACGCACTATAGAGGATTGGGAGCTATAGGTAAAGATTATGCTGTTGATAATTTGGATTATATTACAATGGGCACTGCATCCTTGGAAAATCGTACAGTTACTACTTTTTCTCCGTATACAACAGCTCGTGCATCTTATATGTTTCGTGTCAATTATTCATTTAAAGAACGCTATTTGCTTACAGCTACTATTCGAGCTGATGGTTCTTCAAAGTTTGGAGTGAATAATCGATGGGGGTATTTCCCATCTGCTGCAGTTGGATGGCGTGTCAGTGAAGAAAATTTTATAAAAGAACATGCTTCCTGGATTGATAATTTAAAATTAAGAGTAAGTTGGGGACAGACTGGAAATGATAAGATTGCCAATAATGTTTCATACAGATTGGTAGATTCTGCTGATGAGGCGCATGCTTTGTTTAATGGAGTTTTTACACCTGGAGCTTATATTGGTGTTAACGATGCAAATGGCTACATTGTACGTCAGACTAATAATCCTAATATAAAATGGGAAAGAACACAGCAATTTGATTTGGGATTTGATTTTGCGACTTTGAATAACCGTTTGACTTTTGAGTTTGATTATTTTACTCGAGACACAAAAGATTTATTAATGATATTGCCGATATCTGGAGGGTCTGCAGGATATAATGCAACCTATTCTAATGCAGGTAGTGTCCGTAATAGTGGTGTTGAATTCTCTTTAGGATGGAAAGATTATACCCATGCATTTAAGTATGGTTTGTCAATAAGTGGTAGCTCATTTAAAAATGAAGTTTTAGACTGGGGAGGCCAAATTACCACAAATTCTATTTGGTCAACTGTTAGCAATCAAAGAATAGAAGAAGGTAAGCCTTTGAATTATTTTTATGGATATAATGTGATAGGTATTTATAGGACTCAGGATGATCTGGATAAGTGGAATGAATACGCAAAAAGTAAAGGTGTAGATGTGTATCATGATGCTGCTAAACTGGGAGATCCTATATTTGAGGATGTGAATGGAGATGGAAAAATTACAGGAGATGATCAAACGGATATAGGATGTCCTTATCCTAAGTTTACAGGAAGTATCGCTTTTAATGCTTCATATAAAGGCTTTGATTTTAATATTGATTTTGCAGGAAGCTTTGGCTCTAAGATATTAAATAGTAATTATACGGTTATTTCTTCTTCTACAACAAATATGCACCGTGATTGGTTAGACTCTTGGACTCCAGATAATATTGATGCATCTATGCCGCGGTTAAATAAAGAGTCTATAACCTCAACAACCTGTAATAGTTTAGGAGTTATGTCTGGAGATTATGTGAAGATTAGAAATGTTGAATTGGGATATACATTCCCTCAATTATGGACTAATAAGATTGGAGTAAGTAAGCTTCGTATTTTTATGAATGCATCTAACTTTCTTTATTTGACATCTTATAAAGGATTTTCACCTGAAGGTGTAATAGGGGTAGATTACAATTCTTATCCAAATGCTGGAAGTATGAACTTTGGATTGAATTTAACTTTTTAAATAATAAAAAATAAGATTATGATACGCATAAAAAATATATTTTGGGTCTTATCTGCAGCTTGCATTCTTAATTCATGTGAAGATTTTTTGAATGTGGCTCCTGAGGGTCAATTAACAGATGATATTTATTTTTCTGATGAATCAAAAATTGAAGACGCAGTAGCACAAGTATATTCGTCATTAAATTGGCGTTATTATCGTTTAGGTGGAATGTTTTATGCCACTCATGAAATGTGTGCAGATGATTATGTTGTTGGTTCTTTTGCAGATTTTGCAGCTTTTCGTAATTTTGAATATTTGGCAAATAATGTTTATATTGAACGTTATTGGGATCAGTGGTATGGGTATATAAATGATTGTAATGTAGTTATTGATTATACTAAGGGAAAAGATACGGAGCGTTGTATTTTGGCTGAGGCTCAAGCTAAATTTTTCCGAGCTTATCATTATTTTGATATGGTCAGAGTTTTTGGAGAGATTCCTTTACATGATCATGTTCCTGCGCAGGATGAGGCTAATATTCCTAAAAGTTCAGAAGATGAAATTTATAAATTGATTATTGATGATTTAAATTTTGCAAAGGATCATTTGAAAAAACATGAAGAATGGGGAACTGATGGAAATGGAAGAGTATCACAAGAAACAGCTAAAGGCTTGCTTGCTTTGGTTTATTTGACTAGGCAAGACTATAAAAATGCATTAGAATATGCTGAGGATGTAATTTTAAGTGGTGATTTTTCTTTGTATTCTAATTATCGTGAACTTTATGCTCCATGGAATAATTATTCATGTGAGAATATGTTACCTGGACATTTTTCTTACCAATTTATAGCAGGGCGTGAAAGAAATCCGTATGTTGAGTATCAGGGAATTCCATCTGCTGATAGTAAGTTAGGAAGTTTTTGCATATTACCTTCTGAAGATATTGTAAATGCTTATGAGGTGGGAGATCCAAGAAAAACTGCTTCTATTTTTGAAAATGGAGATAATATTCCTGGATATCCTGATGCAATAGAATGGAAAGAAGATTATATAGAATCAGGAAAGATATATGCAAATAGGAAAGTTATATGGGATTATGATGCGAACGGGTGGAATTATTCTGGTTGGCCTAGTGGAGATTTCTTTAAACAAGAGCTAAATTTGCCGTTTATGCGTTATGCTGAAATCTTATTGATAGCAGCAGAGGCAGCAAATGAGATTGGAGAGAATGTTGGAAAGGCTTTAGATTATTTAGAACAAGTTCGTTATAGGGCTCGTGGAAATAAAACTTATGAAGATTCTGGTGTCTTACCAAAGATTCTAACAA
>ULQY01048506.1_pt1 | contig 101921 bp, 92 predicted proteins | sample 1954671 | NCBI WGS metagenome assembly ULQY01 (sample SAMEA4835660, study PRJEB28245) | human gut metagenome | biome: gut microbiome; material: fecal sample | place: Denmark | collected 2008 | reverse complement strand
CTGCCACAGGAGCTTTCTCTGCTTTTCCTTTGCTAATGAGACCAATGAATTTGAAGCAGCTGATCAGGAGACTGATAAAGATCAGCACCAGGAATACGATAGACATACTCAGGATCGTATTCAGACCTGCCTTCTGCATTTTCTGGCCCAGAGTTTTATATTCATCAAATTTGAATGAATAGTTGCCACTGTCGTCTGTCTGGATCTGACCGTCCTTGTCGAAGGTCAGACTTGCAAGAACCTTGTCTCCGCTCTCGCACAGGATTGTCTCTGTAACTGTAGCGGAGTCTGTGGTGATCGTAAACTCTGTTTTTTCTTTTTTCTTTAATCCCTTATACTGTGCCTTCTGCTTTGCATAAAGCTTATACTGTGCAAGGGTTGTATCATTCATCTGATCTTTATATGTGGAAATGGTTCCCTCAAAATCTGCTGCAAACCAGCTTGTCAGGAAATTGTCTGTCTGCTGTTCCAGCGTTTTCTTGTCAAAGTTTTCATTTCCACGGACTAAAGAACAGCCGGATACCATCAATACACAGGATAAAACACAGAAAAATAATAATAATTTTCTTTTCATAAATGCCTCTCCTTCTTAGATGGTTCCATGCTTCTTGCCGATTGGATACTCACTTTTTGTGAACAGAAGCTCAAATGCGAAAATTAACTGTTTTCTGGCTGCCTCAGGGCTGATGATGGAATCAATATACCCTCTGGCTGCAGCAGCTTCTGTGCCGGACTGGGCAGCAAACTCAGCAGCCTTGGCAGCAAGATCAGCATCCTTATCGTCAGCATACATGATCTTGGCAGCAACCTGGGCATCCATCATACCGATCTTTGCATCAGGAAGGGCAAATACCATATCTGCACCGATGTGCTTGGAGTTCATGGTGATGTATGCACTTCCGTAAGCATTTCCTGTGATCAGATTTACCTTAGGAACATCTGCCTCAGCAAATGCAGCAGTAAGGGCAGCAGCCTTGGAAGCGATGGTCTTCTCCTCTTCTACTGTAGTAGCAAAGCCTTCTACATTGGTCAGGGTCAGAATCGGAATATTAAATGCATCACATGTTTTGATAAAGGAAGCCGCTTTGTCACATCCGTCAGATGTCAGGCGGGCCTCAAAACTCTCCTGCTCACTGCCGTCCTCGCCGTAAACAGCGGTTCTGTTGGCAACGCAGCCTACAGTCATACCGTCAAGACTGATAAAGCCTGTAACCATTTCTTTTGCGAAATCCTTCTTTAACTCAAGGAAGAAGTTATTGTCGCCCAGATCTTCCAGTGCTGCAGCAGGATCCTTAACCTCAGCGGCAAAATCAGGAACCAGACGATTCAGATCATCCAGACACTCTTCCATACCACCGATCTCGTTATTGTTCTCCGGGAGAATACTTACGAGGTTACGTACGTTTTCAAATACCTCAGCCTCTCCGTCGCAGATCACATCTACAACAGAAGCTGTTTTCTGGAAATCAGCAGATGCAGTATCCAGCTTATCGGTGTAATTACCCTCCAGTGTGTTTGGAGAGTTTACGAAAAGCTTACCGTTGTTCTGCTCCATAAAGGTAAAATCGCTCATTGCAGCCATAACAGCCACACCACCACCACAGTTACCAAAGATGGCACTGATCTGTGGGATCACTCCGGAAGCCTTTGCTTTCATCTTGTAGATCTGACCAAATCCTGCAAGGGCATCTGTGGACTCCTGAAGACGCATTCCTGCGCAGTCGATCAGACCGATCACAGGTACTCCTGTCTTCATTGCAAGCTCATAGATGTGTGCGATCTTCTTTGCATGCATCTCTCCGATCGTACCATTCAGTGCAGATGCGTCCTGACTGTATACATAGACAGGATTGTTCTGGATCAGTCCATATCCGGTGATGACACCATCTGCCGGTACGGATTTCTCCTGCATGTTGAAATCTGTGCTTCTCTTGGTAATTCCAGCACCGAGTTCAACAAAACTATTCTCGTCAACTAAAGACGCAATACGGTCTTTCGCAGACATAGTGTTTGAGTTACTCATATTTTGACCTCCTATATAGTAGTAATAATAATAACAAATTTACACCAAGTATAAGTGTATCTCTTTTGGGCAAAAATGGCAACCGTTTTTTCGCCATTTTTTTTTGTTCCGGGAAGAAAAAAGAATGATTCTTCCGTTTCTTCATATAATTTAGTTAATTCTATATGAAATACAGGGTAATATCATGCAAAAAATCATAAGTTTTCTTTTGCTTGTCTTTTGTCTTTTCCTTTTGGCACAACCATTAAAAAATCATATGGCAATACGGGAAAAAGCTTTTTGGGAGCCATCCCAAAAGCCTGCGGAGTCCATTGTACCGGTTGTCCGTATGACGGCATCAGAGCTTGGTTCCAGTGTTGCTGCCTCTACCCCGTCATCTCTTTATGCAAAGGCATATTGCGTGATGGATACAGAATCCGGAAGATTTCTGCTCTCTCAAAATGAGAATAAAAAAATGCCAATGGCAAGCACAACCAAGATCATGACTTGTATTCTTGCACTGGAATCCGGCTGTCTGGATGAAATGGTGACAGTATCTGCTTATGCGGCATCCATGCCGGATGTTCAGCTAAATATCCGGGAAGGCGAAAAATATCGTCTGGGAGATCTGCTGTATTCTTTGATGTTAGAATCCCATAATGATACTGCCGTTGCCATTGCGGAACACATTGGCGGGTCCGTGGAGGGATTTGCAGAGCTGATGAACCAAAAGGCAGAGGAAATCGGCTGTGTTTCTACGCATTTTGTTACACCAAATGGTCTGGATGATCCGGAGCATTATACCACAGCAAAAGAGCTTTGTATAATTGCAGCTTATGCGATTCAAAATAAAGAATTTCAAAAGGTGATCCAGACTCCTCAGTATCAGTTTCAGGATGCGTCAGGACAACGCAGCTTTCAGGTGTCTAATCATGATGCCTTTCTTGGCATGTATCAAGGGGCTCTGGGAATCAAAACCGGTTTTACCGGGAATGCGGGTTACTGCTTCTGCGGTGCCGCCACCAAAAATAACCGTACGCTGGTCTCTGCTGTCCTTGCCTGCGGATGGCCGCCTCATAAAACCTATAAATGGTCCGATACCACAAAGCTTATGGATTATGGCTTTGAAGGTTTTAAAACCTGTGAGATCCCGTCTGATCGCGATACCTGGAAACTGTCTGTGGAAAATGGCTGTGATCACAATGTCACTGTATTTATGTCAAAAGAAGATACGGACAGTCTGCAGCTGCCACTCCGGGCCGATGACGTCGTGGAAATCCGGACGTCTCTGCCGGAGAAGCTGACTGCACCTGTCCGCAGCGGGGATATCGTGGGGTGTCAGGAAATCCTGCTAAATGGGGAGGTTTTAACAAAATCTCCGCTTTATACAGGGCAGGATATTGTCGCCATGAATTTCCCCTATGTGTTAAAACATTTATTTCGGAATTATGTGTTTTCGTGATGTGCTACGGCAGATTATTTACTGCTGCCGTTTTTGGTTTCATTTCCGGTTTCCGTGTCAGAGACAGAGCCTCGGTTGGAAAACTGAAAGCTAAAGATTGTTACTCCTAAGATCACGACACCTACAATAACTAAAACGATAGTTGTACCCATAATAATCTCCTTTTCTGCACATAATGTGCCAATATTCAATTTTTGGTTAATGGAATGAAAAGAAGATCTTCTCGCCATCCTTGTCATGGATAAACCGCATGATCCGGGCGAGATGATGAGTTGTAGATTTATAGAATGCCGGTTCGTAACTTCTCCGGGCAAAAAAGACACAGAAGCAGAATATGATAGACGTATATAACAGCAGTAAAAGCTGCTGCTGCCGTCCATCCTGACGGAAGGATACCGGGCGTGAAGCTTCAAGCTTCGGCTGCAGTACCCGTATGCCTAACTGCTCCGTGCTGCAGACATCCGGCGAATCTGTCCGGATGGAAGAAAGTGTGGAAAGCAGGCTTTCCCGGCGGAAATGATCAGAGGTGTCCATTTGTGAGATTCTGGTAACATCCGTTCCAATCCCTGAAATAAGCACAAAGAAAAGCATGGCAACGATGAGCCAGCGCTGTTTTCGTAATTGATTCATAGGACACCCTCCTTTCATATGTTTGATAAAGTTTAAAGTAACTTCGGATATAAGTTTCCAAAGGCTTGCTATCTGCGTTTATCCCTTGCATCATAATATATGCAGAAGATACCGGTTAATGATCAACAGCGTACTGCCTGTTCCGGCATATTACGCTCTCCCAGCCGTACAGCCTTACATACCCGGCGGTAAACATGATCACAGACCTCTACGGATTTCATGCCTTTATAATCCTCATAATAAAGAGGTTTCAAAAAATAAACCTGTGTGTGGACATGCCGCAGGGAATTGAGATCATATACCTTCCAGGAATCTACTAAAGCCACCGGAACAATGGGAACCTTTGACTTCATGGCACTTTTGAAAGTGCCGGGCTTAAAAGGATCCACCTGATTGCCATTGCGGTGCTTATATCCTCCTGCAGGGAAAATAATGAACTTCCGGCCCTGTGCCGTCTCTGCGGAGACCTCCTGTATGATCTTGGCCGCCTGACGGATATCATGGAGCTTGATGCGCTTGCCTTTGACCAGATCAATGAACTGGCTGACTAACGGCATATGGGATCTGGCATCATCCATCACTACCGAGCATGGCAGCGGATGACCGTACATGATCCCCAGAGCATCGTACTTCCCCTGATGATTGGGAAACATCACATATCCTCCCTGAGACGGCAGATTTTCACGGCCATATACAGAGGTGGAGATCCGGGCGGTTTTCATCATCTGGCGTATCATTTTCAGATCATACTGATATCGAAACTCCTCGGAATATTTCCAGTCTCTTGCGGCATAATAGCCTGCCTGGGGAATCATCCAGGCTCTATGTAAATTTCTGATCAATACATATACAAAGCGAAGCAATTTTTCTTCCTCATTTCTTATGACGATATTTCGTCTTTCATTTCTCCTGATAGATAATGTATCATATTAACTTTTTTTTGGCAACTGTTGCAAAAGGAAGATGGTACATATAAAATGGAGCAAGAGAAAACGTAATAAGGGGGACATCAAACCATGGCATTAGATGGAATGGTAATTGCTGATATTGTATATGAACTGGAGCGGGACCTGGCAGGAGGCCGTATTGCCAAGATCGCACAACCGGAGAAGGACGAGCTGCTTCTGACGATTAAGCAGAGCAGAACCGGGGAGGACGGAAAGACTGTCCGCAGTCAGAAAAGGCTGGTGCTTTCCGTGAATCCAAGTCTCCCACTGATCTATGAAACGGAGGAGACAAAGAACTCTCCTATGACGGCACCAACCTTCTGTATGGTACTCCGGAAGCATTTGTCCAACAGCAGAATCCTGTCTGTCCGGCAGATCGGTCTGGAACGTGTGCTTTGCTTTGAACTGGAGCATCTGAATGAAATGGGGGATCTGTGTCACAAAAAGTTATATATCGAGCTGATGGGCAAGCACAGTAATATCATCTTCTGTCAGGAGGATGATGTGATCATTGACAGTATTAAACGGGTGTCGGCTCTGGTCAGCTCTGTGCGGGAGGTACTGCCGGGCAGAACATATTTTATCCCAAATACACAGGAAAAACTGGATCCCTTTACGGTAAGCTGCGAGGAGTTTACAGAAAAAATACTGACAAAGCCTATGCCGCCGGCAAAGGCACTGTATACCTCTCTGACCGGTTTCAGTCCGGTTATGGCCAATGAACTGTTATACCGGGCAAGTCTGCAGGATGCCGCCTCTACCAGTGAGATTTCGGATATGGAGCGGCTTCATTTGTATCGCAATTTTGAACGGCTCCGGGAGGAACTGCTCTCTCACTCTTTCGCTCCGACACTGGTCAAACGGGGGCAGGAGCCGGTAGAGTTTGCGGCGTTTCCATTGACTTCCTATGAGAGGGATGAGACCTGCCAGAGTATTTCTTATGACAGCATCAGCCGGCTTTTGTACGACTTTTATGCGCAGAAGGAGCTGTATTCCCGGATCCATCAGAAATCCTTTGAGCTGCGCCGTGTCACCAATACGGCGCTGGAACGCTGCCGTAAGAAATATGATCTTCAGGAGAAACAGCTTCGTGATACGAAAAAACGTGATAAATATAAGGTATATGGTGATCTTTTAACAACCTACGGGTATAGTCTGACTGGCGGAGAGAAAAGCTTTACCTGTGAGAACTATTATGATGAGGGCAAAGAGATCACAATACCACTGGATCAGACAAAATCTGCCATGGAAAATGCCAAGCGGTATTTTGATAAATATGCCAAGTTAAAAAGAACCTTTGAGGCATTGACGGTTCAGTTAGAGGAAACAAGACAGGAAATAGAGCATCTGGAGTCTGTGAGCAATGCGCTGGATATTGCCCGTCAGGAGGAGGATCTGACATTGATCCGTCAGGAGCTTTCGGAGTGTGGTTATGTAAAGAAGCATGCGCATCCACGCAGTAACAGAGGGCGTGTGAAGATAAAAAGCAAGCCGTTTCATTATATTTCCTCCGATGGATTTCATATGTATGTGGGAAGGAATAACTATCAGAATGATGAACTTACCTTCCACTTTGCCAATGGCGGTGACTGGTGGTTTCATGCCAAAGGAATGGCAGGCTCCCATGTAATCGTAAAGACAGAGGGGAAGGAACTGCCGGACAGAACCTTTGAGGAGGCAGCCGCTCTGGCAGGCTGGTATTCCAAGGCGAAGGATCAGGCAAAAGCCGAGATTGATTATATTCAGAGAAAGCATATCAAAAAGCCAAACGGAAGCAAACCGGGTTTTGTAGTATATTATACCAATTATTCCATGACAATCGTACCGGACATTTCCGGTCTTAAGGAAATAGAGGATTAAAATTGTACCCGAAGCCGGAAGCTGACGGGTGCAGAAAGGAATGGAAATTATTATGATACGTTCTGACAATCATGTACACACATCATTTTCTACAGACAGTGATACCCCGATGGAGGCGATGGTACAGCGGGGCATAGAACTGGGGCTGGATTCGGTCTGTTTTACGGATCATATTGATTATGATTTTCCGGATACCGGAAATGGTGTGGAGTTTTTGTTTGAGATGGAGCCATATTTTGAGATGCTCTCCTTTTTGCAGGGGAAATATCCGCAATTTGAGATCCGCCGAGGTGTAGAGCTTGGTCTGAAACCGGATCTGGCACAGAGATGTAATGCGCTGATCCAGACTCATCCATTTGATTTTGTGATTGGTTCGACACATTTAGTTGATGATACAGATCCGTATTATCCGTCTTTCTGGGAGCAGTTTTCAGAGAAGGACGGAATCCGGAGATATTACGAGATCACTATGGAAAATATCCGAACAGATACAAAGTTTGATGTCTATGGTCATATTGATTACATCATCCGTTATACACCGACACAGCAGAAGAACAAGGCGCAGGGGATCATTGACGAAGCATATATGGATCGGTGCTTTCGGGATTCGTCGGATATGATCGACGAGATCCTTCGTCTCCTGCTGGCAAAGGGCAAAGGCATAGAGGTCAACACGGCCGGGATTAAATATGGTCTTGGCCATACCAATCCACAGGAAAAGGTACTGAAACGCTACCGGGAGCTTGGGGGCGAGATCATTACCGTTGGTTCAGATGCCCATGAAACGAAGCATCTGGCATATGCCTTTGAAGGAATTCCGGAGCTTTTACGAAAATGTGGTTTTCGGTATTACACAGAATTCCGCAAGAGAAAACCGGAAATGATTCCGTTATGATATCTGCCGGAGTTTCTGCACGAAGGATCGGATATTTTCAAATGTTTCGTTGATCTCCTCCATTGTGTTTTCATGGCCTATGGTGATGCGCAGTGCGCCCAGTGCCATTTCATCCGAAAGTCCGATAGAGTGCAGTACATGGGATGGAGCCTGATCCGCAGAGGAACAGGCAGAACCGCCGGATACATAAATGTCTTTTGTTTCAAGCATAGCGATCAGCGTGGCGCTGTCAATACCATAAAAGCTGACATTTAAATTGCCCGGCAGGCGTTTTTGGCTGCTGCCGTTTAGTCTTGTCATAGGGATTTCTGACAGAATCCGGTGCATCAGGTGATCCCGAAGGGAAGATTCCTGTCCGGCATATTCTGTCATATGCTCCAGAGAAAGCTGCGCAGCACATCCCATACCAACGATACCGGCAACATTTTCGGTGCCTGCTCTTCTGCCCTGTTCCTGGGCACCACCGTATAACAGAGGAGACAGAGGCGTTCCCTCTTTGGCGTAGAGGAAGCCGACACCTTTGGGACCACCAAATTTATGAGCACTGACACTTAAAAAATCAATCGGTGTGCTTGAAACATCAATGGGTACATGGGCATATGCCTGCACAGCATCTGTATGAAAAAGGATGCTGTTTTTTTGTGCAATCTGACCCAATTCACGGATCGGCTGCAGAGTACCGATCTCATTGTTTGCATACATCACAGAAATCAGGATCGTATCAGGACGGATTGCATTTTCCAGTACAGCAGGCTCCACAAAGCCCTCCCGGTTTACCGGAAGGTATGTCAGATCAAAACCGCAGTTTTCCAGGAAATGACATGTATGAAGGATGGCATGATGTTCTATGGCAGAGGTGATGATATGACGTCCTTTTCCGCAGAGAGACCTGGCAGCATTTACCAGCACCCAGTTATCTGATTCTGTTCCACCACTGGTAAAAATAATTTCCTGTGGCTTTGCGTGGATGCCCCCGGCCAGAACTGTGCGGATCTGATCCAGCTTTTTATGAAGCAGTCTTCCTTCTTTGTAAGAACTGGAAGGATTGTAATAATATTCATGAAGATAAGGTGTCATTTCACGGATGACCTCCGGATAAACTGCTGTGGTTGCGGCGTGGTCCAAATAGATCATTTTATACGTTGCCCCCATGTATCCTGTTATTCATACTTTATGCGCTTTTTTGTCATAGTTGCATTATTTTTTCATAGAAATGAACAAAGAGGTATGACCGGACAGAGTGATTGACTGCCGGCTTCGGAGGAACACTCATGGGAACAATGGCGAGGAAGCTTCTGAAAGGGACTTTATTATTGACAATTACCGGATTTGTGACAAGAATTCTTGGATTTTTTTACCGGATCTATCTGGCCGATATGCTGGGAGCACATTATCTGGGAATCTATCAGTTGATCTTTCCCGTATATGCCATTTGTTTTACCATTTATGGGGCAGGTATCCAGACTGCACTGTCCCAGGTAATTGCATCGGAAAAGAATCAGAATGACAATGTCTGCTCAGTGATGAAAATATTCCGGACCGGAACGGCGATTGCCCTGCTCCTTGCCTTTGGACTGCAGTTTTTTATGTGGTGGAAAGCAGAGTGGATCGCTCTTCATTTTGTGATGGAGCCGGCTCTGACGCCTTACTTAAGAATTATGGCAGTATTCTTTCCTTTTTGCTGTCTGTCGGCGTGTATCAATGGGTATTATTATGGAATACAGGATGCAAAGATTCCGGCGATAACCCAGGTAATCGAGCAGATCTTCCGGATCTTTTTTGTGTTTGGCCTGACGTTTTTTATGATGCCGGATGCCACGGTGGAGGAAAACTGCCGCATTGCAGTATGGGGGCTTGCAGCCGGAGAGATCAGCTCCTGTTTTTTTAATGTATGGAAGCTCTGGAAACACTGTCGGGATAGATCTGACTCCGGAAAAAGGAAATTATACCGGCCGCATCGGCAAAACGGCTGCAGCGCCGGAATCCGCTCTCTGCTCTGGCTGGCTTCTACTCTCACATTGACAAGACTTTTTATTACATTTCTCAACAGCGTGGAAACGGTTCTGCTGCCGGCAATGTTAAAACGGTACGGCTGCAGCAGTGAGGAGGCGCTTAGCATTTACGGTGTGCTGACCGGTATGACATTTTCATTTCTGTTATTTCCCTCTACCATTACCAACTCTCTTGCGGTACTTTTAGTACCTTCTGTGGCGGAGGCGGATGCTGCCGGGGACACCCGTATGATACGGAGAAGCATTTCCCTTTCCATCCGGTATTGCCTTCTTCTGGGGATTCTGTGTACCGGCATTTTTATGGTATTTGGCAAGGAACTGGGATTGGTAATCTTTCACAATGAACTGGCAGGAGATTTTTTGGTAACGCTGTCATGGCTTTGTCCGTTCCTGTATCTTGGAACGGCTCTTACCAGTATTATCAATGGAATGAAAAAAACACATATCTCCTTTTTGATCACGGCGGTCAGTCTGGGAGTGCGGATCTTGTTCCTGCTGTGGGCGGTTCCGGTGTATGGAATGCGTCTTTATCTGATCGGTCTGCTGGTGAGCCAGCTTCTGCAGGTATTATTGGAACTGCTGTATCTGAAACCGTATTTGTGGGCCGGAAATGATGCTGAGACGGTGAGGACAGAGGAGGATTTCGATGCTTTCCGGGGAATTTTTGTGCCCGGAATATTGCTGATTCCCAGTGCCGTTACAGCAAAAAGCAGCTACCGGTGGCTTGGCAGCTGCTTCTCTGACCGTTATGCAATTTTGTATCTGGCGGCAGCAGGTATGATATTTTGTATGATCTACCTGGCCGGATTGCTTCTGACCGGAGGAATTACTCTGTCTTTTCTCCAGAAGGGGAATCCTTCGGCGGTTCCGTCTCGTCAAAGGTAAGACCGAGATTGCCGTCTCTTGCGATCGTGTTGTTCAGACGCATCTTTAACTCACCCCAGGCGTCCACCAGAGCCATTTTCTCGGAAAACGGCATATCCTTCAGATAAGACATATTTTCATCCTCCGGAAGCATGGATGACCGTGGCATGGTCAGAATATATGTACGGTTCGAATTGATCGTGATCGTGGTATAATCTGATTTTGACAAAGTCAATTCAAACTGAAATGCCCGTCTTCTGGCATCTACAGTAATGTCCCGTGCGATCTTGTTCCGTTTGCGGTATAAATAATCTACAATCTTATCTAACTTGTAATCGATACTGCTCCCCATAACAGCTACCTCCTATGAATAATACATAGTTTTCTATATCAATAGAATATCTATTTTTTCATAGAATGTCAACCTTATATGCATACATTTGCGGAGACATTCCGTTCTCAAACGGTACGCATTTTATTTTCCGTAATGTACATGGAGCAATTCATGGGAACGTTCCTTCAACATGCCGTTTTCGTAAAGATTGATCAGGGTCGGATTATCACAGGAACGTTTGACGATGGCTGATTTATCCGCTTTGTACATGCCCTGAGCCCGATCCTCTTTGACACTGCGATAACCAAACGGCTGACCGGCACCACCGATACATCCGTAAGGGCATGCCATCACTTCTACAAAGTCCAGCTTTTCCTCTCCACGCTGCAGCTTACGGATCAGGGTATCTGCATTACCAAGACCATTGACCACACCAACACGGAGTGTTTTATCCCCAAGAGAAACCTCTGCAATTTTAGTTCCTTCCAGTCCTCTGACACCGGAATATTCAATCTCGCGGAGCGTTTCATTATTCTTTGCTGCTACATGGCGGAGAGCAGCCTCCATGACACCACCGGTCACACCGAAGATCACGCCGGCTCCGGAATTGATGGAAAACGGCATATCAGGAGCACTAGGCTCAATCTCCTGGAACTGGACACCAAGTTCTTTGATCATCAGGATCAGTTCCTTGGTAGTAATGACATAATCGACATCGGGAACTCTGTCACGACAAAATTCATCCCGTGCCGCTTCGTATTTTTTGGCGACGCATGGCATGACCGCAACGGAGATGGTTTCCATACCTGCTTCTTTGTCGGCCGGCTTGTAATATTCTTTTAAAACAGCACCAAACATTTCCATTGGTGATTTGCAGGTTGAAACATACGGTAAAAGCTCCGGGTATTTCGTTTCTACGAAACGTACCCATGCCGGACAGCAGGAAGTGAAAAGCGGCATGGTATTTCCCTGAGGGTATTTCTTTTCCCCGTTTTCCAACTTGTAAACGAGTTCGTTTGCTTCCTCGATCACGGTGAGATCGGCACTGAAACTGGTGTCAAATACCGTGTCAAAACCAAGCATGCGCAGAGCGGTGTAGATTTTGCCGATCGTATTTTTGCCGGGAGCGATGCCGAATTCTTCTCCGATCGCCACACGAACCGCCGGGGCTATCTGGACAACGACCCGTTTATTTGGGGCATAAAGTGCCTGCCATACTCCTTTTAAATCTTTTTTGATGGTAATGGCTGCGGTTGGGCAGACAGCGGCACATTGTCCGCAGTTTACGCAGTCTGTCTCGGCAATAGGACGACCGAAAGCAGGACTGACGATCATATTGGCACCACGGTGGGCAAAGTCAATGGCTCCCACATGCTGTACTTCGTTACACATTCTTACGCAGTCACCACAGAGAATACATTTACTGGGATCCCTGACAATGGACAGGGAGGAGTCGTCGATCACCGGCTCCGGATGTGTGTTTGGAAAACGCACCTTTGTAAGATGGAATCTGGCAGCCAGCATCTGGAGACGGCAGTTGCCGTTTTTCTCACATATGGTGCAGTCCCGGCAATGGGATGCCAGAAGCAGCTCCAGGATCATTTTGCGGTGCTGGTGAAGCTTTGATGTATTGGTACGGATCACCATTTTGTCTTTCGGCGGTGTGGAACAGGATGCGATAATGCTTCCGCGTTCATCTTCCACAACGCACATACGGCAGGCACCGTAAATGGACATATCCGTGTAATAACAAAATGTAGGCACATGGATTCCTGCTTTGCGGATAACCTGCAGGATATTTTTTTCATCCGTAAAAGCGGTACGGATTCCGTCAATGATCATATATTTTTCAGACATATTTAACCCAATCCTTTCTTAATCAAACCTCTTTTACGGCGTTAAAGTGACAGCACTCTTTGCAGGCTCCGCATTTGATACACTTGGAAGGATCAATGGTATGCGGTTCCTTTACTGTGCCAGTAATGGCTCCGACAGGACACATACGGGCACATTTGGTACAGCCGCGGCAAAGCTCCGGATCGATCTGATATGTCATCAGTGCTTTACACTGGCCTGCCGGACATTTTTTGTCCACGACATGGGCAATATATTCATCCCGGAAATACTTTAAGGTACTGACAACCGGGGAAGCCGCCGTTTTTCCAAGACCACAGAGCGCTGTGGCGGAAATGGTATCGGAAAGTTTTTCCAGCAGTTCGATATGCTCCATAGTACCACGGCCTTCGGTGATGTCAGTCAAAAGCTCCAGCATCCGTTTTGTTCCCTCGCGGCATGGAACACATTTGCCGCAGGATTCATTCTGGGTGAAATTCATAAAGAAACGGGCAACTTCTACCATGCAGCTTTTGTCATTCATTACGACAAGACCACCGGATCCGATCATGGCACCTACTTTTTTGAGAGAGTCAAAATCCAGATTCATATCCAGATGATCCTCGGTGGCACTGATACAGAGACAGCCACCGGATGGTCCGCCGATCTGGACTGCCTTGAAATCACCACCCTTTACGCCACCACCAATATCAAAGATTACCTCCCGGAGTGTTGTTCCCATCGGAACCTCAATGAGACCGGTATTTTTGACATTACCAGTCAGTGCAAACGCCTTGGTGCCGTGATTGTTGGCCGGTCCAAAGCCTTGATACCATTTTGCACCGTTCAGGATGATCGGAGGAACATTACAGAAAGTTTCTACGTTATTCAGGACAGTAGGTTTGTTGAAAAGACCATGCTCCACGGTACGCGGCGGTTTTACACGTGGCATACCGCGGTTTCCTTCGATGGATGTGGTCAGAGCACTTCCCTCCCCGCAGACAAATGCACCGGCACCCTGACTGATATGTAAGTCGAAATCAAAGCCGGATCCTAAAATATCCTTTCCTAAAAGCCCCTTATCCATGGCTTTGTCAATGGCTGTCTGGAGACGTTCCACTGCCAGCGGATACTCGGCACGAACATAAATATAACCGTGATGTGCTCTGGTAGCAATGGCTGCGATCAGCATACCCTCGATCACACGGTGCGGCTCGCCTTCCATCATGGAACGGTCCATGAATGCACCGGGATCCCCTTCGTCTCCGTTACATACAATATATTTCTCCTCTTCTTTCTGATCCAGCACCTGCTGCCATTTCCGACCGGCAGGGAAACCGCCGCCGCCACGTCCACGCAGACAGGACTCTGTGATCTCGTCAACAATTTCCTGGGAAGTCATATCAAACAACGCTTTTGCAACGGCACTGTAGCCCCCAAGGGCAATATATTCTGCAATACTTTCCGCATTGATGCGCCCACAGTATTCCAGAGCGATACGTGTCTGTTTTTTGTAAAAAGGAATATCCTCCTGTCTGACGTAAGATTTCAGGCTTTCATCCTGATAAACAAGACGATCTACGACTTCATCATGGATAATGCTTTTTTCGATGATCTCCTCGCAGTCCTCCAGTTTTACCTTCAGATAAAGCCAGCCCATTGGCTCGATCCGCAGCAGGGGTCCCATCTCACAAAAACCGTGGCATCCGCTTTTCTTCAGACCGATACTCTCATCATGAGGCTCCTTTTCCAGGACAAGGGCACATCTTAGCCCCTTCTCCTCGATGATCTCCTTCATGCGGTCATATATCTGCAAAGAGCCGCCTGCCACACATCCGGTTCCGGCACAGATCAGGATCTGTTTGCGCTGGCTGTTTAGTGAAGCAGCATATTCCTTCTGCTTTGCGATCAATTGTTCTCTTGTTTTAATTTTCATTGGCCGCTTCCTCCTTCAATTCCTCGATCAATGCTCTGGCTTTGTCCGGCGTCATAGACGGGTGAACATGATCATTTACTGTGCAGACCGGTGCGAGACCACAGGCTCCGAGGCAGGACACCGTTTCAACGGTAAACAGCATATCATCGGTAGTGGTCTTTTCTTTGCTCAGCCCAAGCATTCCCCGGAACTCATCCAGGATCGGCACAGATTTCCGTACATGGCAGGCGGTTCCGTCACAGATTTTTATGACATACTTCCCTTTTGGTTCCAATGAAAAATTTTCATAAAATGTAGCCACCCCATAAATTTTGGCTTCACTGAGATTTAGCTTGCGGGCGATGTAACATAATGCCTCCTCCGGCAGATAATGGTATACCTTCTGGATATCCTGCATGATCGCAATCAGAAGCGTACGGTTGTAATCGTGTTGCTGCAGAATGTCATCAAGCTGTGCAATTTCCTGACTATTCACGTTTCCTTCTCCTTTCAAAAATATGTTTTCGGACAGAGACCGGTAGAAATACCGCTCTCTGAGTTTGGTAATTGTATATAGTTTTTTTGCGTTTGGAACGCAAATTATAGAGGAATTATATCATATAACAAATATGGAAACAATCTAAATGATAAAAATACACAAATAAATAAAAATGATAAATGAAAAATTATGCAATTTTTAGAAAATAGCATAAAAAAACTCTGACGAAAGACGGTTCTTAAAAGAGTCTTCGTCAGAGGAATATAACTTTTGAAAAAATATTTATTTGTTTTCCCGGTGTCTGGATAAAACTTTTTCGGTATTAATAAACTCAAATGGAGTTTCCTGATATACATAATAATTGATCCAGTTACTGTACATAGCGTTCGCAGCACCACGCCAGCGAAGAAGCGGCTTCTGCTCCGGATCATCATTTGGATAATAATTTTCAGGGAGTGCGATATCAATGCCCTTGGCAAGATCGCGCTTATACTCCTTGTCCAGAGTCAGACGGTCGTATTCCAGATGACCCAGCACGAAAATCTGTCTGCCGTCCTGTGCCATCAGGATCAGCTCTCCCACTTCCGGAGAATCTGCCAGAAGCAGCAGGTCGTCACAGGCAGCGATCGCTCTGCTGTCTACTCCTGTATTGCGGGAATGCGGTGCCCAGAAAACATCATCAAAGCCGCGAAGCAACGGTATCTTGCGGTGATGAACACGGTGTTCGAAGATGCCAAAGGCTTTCTGAGGCAGCAGATATTTCGGGATGCCATAATGATAATAAAGGCCTGCCTGTGCCCCCCAGCAGATATGAAGGGTGGAGGTCACGTTTGTTTTGGACCAGTCCATAATATGGGTCAGTTCTTCCCAGTACTGAACCTCCTCATATTCCATCTGCTCCACAGGAGCACCGGTGATGATCAGTCCGTCGAAGTTTTTGTCTTTTACATCGTCGAAGGTCTGATAAAACTGGTTTAAGTGGCTGGCCGGAGTGTTTTTGCCAATGTAGCTGGCGGTGGTCAGAAATGTCACCTCCAGTTGCAAAGGAGTATTGGAAAGGCTTCGCATCATCTGGATCTCCGTGTCTTCCTTCAGTGGCATCAGATTAAGGATTGCAATCTGAAGGGGACGGATATTCTGAGTGATGGCCCTTGTTTCATTCATAATAAAGATATTTTCATTTTCCATGATCTTCTTTGCCGGAAGATCATTCTGAACCTTAATTGGCATATACAACTCCTCTTTTCTCGTAACTGCGAAATCACTCCTCCTGAGGATTCGTTATACCCAAAAGGAGTATCTATTATTGTTGCAGATAATTGATATTCTGTCAAGACAGCCCGAACTGCTCCATTGCCTGCTCCTCTGTAATAATAGGAACGCCCAGCTCTTTTGCTTTTTTGTTTTTGGAGGAAGTGCTGGCGATATCGTTATTGATCAGGTAGGAGGTCTTTTTGGTAACACTGCCGGTTACCTTACCACCGGCGTTTTCAATTGTCTCCTTCAGGGCACTGCGGTTTTCGAAATGCTCCAGAGAACCAGTGATGACAAATACCAGGCCGGACAGATCCTGTGCCTGGCTGTCAGTCTGTACCGTTTCCAAAGTGATCTCCTGCAGCAGATCGTCCACGGTCTTATTGTGCTCCGGTGAGGCAAAATAGTCTGCAAAGCTCCGGGCGATCACATCTCCCACTCCATCAATAGCCGTGAGTTCTTCAACGGTGGCGTGACGGATATGCTCCAGATCATTTCCGAGTGCATTACATATCATCTTTGCATTTGACAGTCCGATATTTGAAATGCCGAGACTGTAGATAAACTTTGCAAGAGTGGTCTGACGTGAGTTTTCCAAAGCAGTGATCAGTTTTTCATAGGACCGCTCGCCAAAGCCATCCATTTCTATAATGGTTTCACGGTAGTCCGATAAATGGTACAGATCTGCCAGTTCATGAAGCATACCTTTGGATAAAAATTTCTCGATGGTTGCTTCGGAGAGTCCGTCAATATTCATAGCATCACGGCTTACAAAAAGGGTCAGGGATTTGATCTTTTTGGCAAGGCACTCCGGGTTCTCACAGAAAAGCACCTCGGCATCATTTTCGTGATGGATCACGGCAGGATGACCGCAGACAGGGCAGGTATCCGGAATTGTCAGCTTTCCGCTCCGGGTGAGATTATCTGCAATCTGCGGAATGATCATATTAGCTTTATATACCTGGATCGTATCGCCGATACCAAGCTCCAGCTGGTGTACAATGCTGATATTGTGTACGCTGGCACGACTGACGGTGGTTCCCTCCAGCTCTACCGGCTCAAAGATGGCAACCGGGTTGATCAGGCCGGTACGGGAGGCACTCCATTCAATCTCAAGAAGGGTTGTGTCTGCTGTTTCGTCTGCCCATTTAAATGCCATAGCGTTTCGCGGAAATTTGGCGGTCATGCCTAACCTCTCGCCGTAAGTAATGTCATCCATCAGAAGCACAAGACCGTCCGAAGGAAAATCGTTTTGAGGGATCTTGTCAGCAAAGCTCCGGATGGCAGCAGGAAGTGTCTCAGAGGTGACACGCTGGTATTCCACTACATCAAAGCCCTGCTCCCTCAGAAACAGGAACTTTTCTTCCTGAGAGTTATGAAAATCCACCCCCTCTGCCTGAACCAGCGCAAAGGCAAAGAAGGAAACATTCCGTTTGGCGGTGATCTCATTATTGAGCTGGCGAACGGAGCCGCTGCAGAGATTTCGAGGATTTTTATATTGCTCCTCCTCCGGAAGTGTTTCGTTGATCTTTCGAAACTCTGAATAAGAGATCACGGCTTCTCCCCGGAGAATCATCTGTCCCTGATATGGGACAGACAGAGGGATGTTTGTAAAGGTACGTGCATTGTTGGTGATTACCTCTCCCACCTGGCCGTTTCCACGGGTGACAGCCTTTTGCAGTGTACCGTTTTCATAGGTGAGCACAATAGTAAGACCGTCCATTTTCCAGGAAAGAAGACCTGTCTGTCCCTCCAGCCACGAGGCGAGGGCATCCACACTTTTTGTTTTGTCAAGAGAAAGCATGGGAGCTGCATGGGTTTCTTTTGGAAGCTCACTTAAAACCTCATATCCCACACGCCGGGTAGGACTGCCTGCCAGAATGATACCCGTCTCCTTCTCAAGAGCCGCCAGTTCATCGTAAAGCCGGTCATAATCATAATTGCTCATGATCTCGTCTTTGCCCTGATAATACACAGCGGCTGCTTCGTTGAGCTGCTGTACTAAATCCTGCATATGTTTTTTCTGATCTACCATATTATTGCCCTTTCTTGCCGGAAATACAGATTTCTTTTAATTCACGGACTTCCTGCGGTGTCAGTCTGCGGTAACGTCCCTTGATCAGACCGTCCAGCGTAATATTGACCACGCGGTCCCGGCGCAGCATAGTAACCCGGTAATCCAGAGCCTCGCACATCCGGCGGATCTGTCGGTTCAGTCCCTGGGTCAGGATGATATGAAAGCTTTTTTCATCCTCCTGCCATACTTTGCAGGGCTTTGTGACGGTATCGAGAATCTCTACACCCTGCGACATTTTTCGCAGAAACTCCGGGGTGATCCTGCGGTTTACCCGGACAAAATATTCCTTTTCGTGACCGTAGCGGCTCCTTAAGATTTTTTCCATGATTTCCCCCTGGTTGGTCAGGAGTAAAAGTCCCTCGGAATTCTGATCAAGACGTCCTACAGGGTAGACCCGTTTTGGATAATTGATATAATCTACGACATTGACAATCTTTTCGCCGTTTTCTGATTCGGCCGTGGTACAAACGATACCCCGGGGTTTGTAAAATGCCAAAAAGATCTCTTCGTCCTCCTTCCGGACCGTTTTGCCGTCAACAGTGACGGTCTGCCCATCTTCTACTTTCTGTCCGGGAAGAGCCGGAATGCCATCAATACAGATCCTGCCCTGTTCCAGCATCCGGTCTGCTTCTCTGCGGGAACAAACGCCCGCCTCACTGAGATATTTATTAATTCTGACTGCCATATTTTCTAATCCTTTTCTTTAAAAGTTATTTTGCTGTGTCGCTTTTCTGTGCGTTCTCCAGCATTTCGTAAAAGCCCCGTACCTCACTGTCCTGACTGATCACAGTCTCTAATTGCTTCTGCACAGAGTGAACCAGCTCCTGAACCTGTTTACTGCTGTCCAGCTTGTCGATATATTTCTGTTCGCCGGACTTTAAGGTATCCAGATATATTTTAAAGTTTCCTTGCTCATCCTGCTTAATATAAAGAGCATTCAGAGAGGGAATCAGTGTATCAATATCAAAAATTTTCACATCATAGTAGACATAAACCCGGTAAGAACCTTTGGTAGCACCGTCCAGGATCTTACAGTTGATATTGCGGTATTCTTCTACATATTCTGATTCTGTCATCAGCTTCTTTTCGTCAATGTGTCCTACGTTACTGACGCAGCCGGCGATCGTGTCCATATCCACCTGCTGCTTGGAGGTATAATAACGCTGTACCAGAGCATCCAGTTCCTGACGGATATTTCCCTCGGATTTGCCATTCAGAGAATGAATTGCCCCGAAGCTTGCCACTTTGGAAGCATCTTGGGCAGAACGTTTATGAAAGGAAAAATGTAAGTCCGGGGAAATTATAAAAAACGTCCCAAATCCAATTAATATCATTCCCAAAGAAAAGAGAAATATGAACTTTTTATACTTCATTGGCATCATCTGAGACATCCTTTCTATAAGTTTTAAACATCTATTTAGTGTACCACAATAAGAGGTATAATTCAAATTTTGGGATAAAGGGGAGATGGCAGATTTTTGTCTTCCAATCCCTGAAATAAAGAAAAAGAGATGAGCTTCCACTCACCTCTGCAGTAACGCACCTAAAGGGACTCGAACCCCCGCCACATGGTTCCGGAAACCACTGCTCTATCCACTGAGCTATAGGTGCTGACCATTATCTGTAAATCACAGACAACATTTAGAATATATCATACTTTATGATTTTGGTCAAGTTTTCCGTGTAGAGTCTTTTGCAGTCTTTGGCAAAACAAAAAGACGTATTTCTACGCCTTTCTGTTTATTTTATGTTATTTCAACAGGCTGTTACTGGAATTTTGCCATCACTTCCTCGTTTGTTTTCATAGCATTCTCTTCCATTTCTTTGCGCTCAGCCAAAAGCTTTGTACGGATCTCGTTATGACTGACAGCCATGATCTGCAGTGCCAGATAGGCGGCGTTTTTGGCTCCGTTGATGGCAACGGTAGCTACCGGAATACCGGATGGCATCTGTACGATAGACATCAGGGCATCCATGCCGTCAAGAACTGATCCGGACAGAGGAACACCGATCACAGGAAGCACGGTCTGGGACGCAACGACCCCAGGGAGGGCAGCAGCCATTCCGGCGGCTGTAATAATAACCTCTGTGCCATCCTCGTTGCATTCGTTAATAAATGCAGAAAGTCCCTCGTGCGCACGATGTGCGGACAGACAGCGGACCTTTACTTCTACACCATACTCTTTTAAGATGCCTGCGGCTGGCTCGACCTTTGACAGGTCACTGGTAGAACCCATAATAATTGCTACTTTCATTTCACTCATCCTTTCATTTATCCCTAAGATGGGATTGTGTTTTACTTTATAGTAAGGGATTCTAATCGTTCTGTAAAGTACCCTTTTGAGTGGAACCCACAGCTGGGATCATTTTTATGGCTTTTTTTCCGATGTGATAGTAATAGATATTGTCGGAAAGGAATTCCTCTGCATCAACACATTCCCGGTTGACGTGGAAGACCATTTTGAGCAGTTCAGGAGAAGTAAAGCCTAATTGTTCCCGCAGGATCAATAATTCGTGGGTGCTGCTTGGCAGAATGTAAAAGTTTTCGCCGAGCTCCTCTCCCACCCGTTCTAAAATGCCGGGATACAGCCAGACGGATGCGCCATTAATACCATTGCTGTTTGTCAGTATATACGGAGAACGTTCCTGGGGAAGATCGGCAGAACAACATAAGGAATCGGCAAATTGTCTGGCGTAATCCGTCATAGACCGGAAGATCTCCGGAAATAACGGGGGTGTATTTTCCTGGGCCAGTTCAAACAGCTCCTGGGTATTGGTGTTCCAATTCTTCATAATGTGGTTATTGATCCGCAGACTTTGGATTCCGTTGATATCGCTGTTGATCAGGTAATAGAATACAATCGCAAGATCAAAGAATGGAATATGGGGAATGTCCTTCAGGATTTCTTTGTTTTTGGCGGCGTTTACCAGACGGTATACAACATATTTTCTACAGTGTTCAAAGGAAAGATCAGGAAGGACATCACCGGAGCTATCCATAAATGATTGCCAGCGTTCATAGATATCTTCTGCCAGAGCATCAATTTCTACGCCGCGGAGATATTGTGCATAGTAATCCTGCAGGTAAAAGCTTGGGGAGCATCCACAGCTGTCCCGGAACAGCACCAGACTGTCCAGATGAACCGAATTATTTTTGAGTACGGGATTTACTTCCATATTCAGATCCTCCGGAATGATCTCATAGAGCTGACAACGGATCCGGCTGACAAATTCTTCGTAATTGATTTTGGATTCCTTCATAGATAATAACCATACCTTTCTGTATCCCATTTTTTATGGTCTGGAGGGATACCTGTTTTGTGAGATTGATTGAAATATAACGATAATTTGAATGATAGATATATTACAAATGATTGTTGTAATTTTAGAAGTGACAGAATATGCCGATTTGTGCACGAACAGCTTTTATATTGTGTGCCCTGTTTTGACAAATGACATACAGTTTTCTACTGACATATTTGAACAAAATTGATGAACAAATGTATATGAACATTATGGGAGAAGTTCGAATCAGAACAATAGAGTAAACTGATAAACGGATCTTTTATTGATAGATGAATAACAGAGAATTTATTCCGGGTTCCATTTCCTGTCACTTCCTGCATAAAAGGTTATCAGAAATACCGGGCTCTGACAAGATGGAAAGACTGCTAAAAAATAAGAGGAAATATGATGATTATGTCTGAAAAAAATTGGCCATTGTGAAAATTGACTTGTGCATTTTGATGATTAGAAAGGGAAAATATATACAGAATCAACAGAATGAGAAAACAGGCATGTCTCGTGGGGCGTTTCCGACAAAAAAGAAAACTCCTGAAATTTCATTGTATCCTCAGAAAAGAGTTTTCAAAATCATTTTCTGAATAACGGAAAATTTCAGGAGTTCTGTTTTATTTATAAATTGCTCTCTTTATACAAGACAGTCTTACATCTGGGAACGATAATAATTGATCAGGCAGCCCTTCTCAATGATATCACGCTCATCCTCTGTGAGGTTACCAAGGTGAAGCTCAAATTCCTTCATGCCCTTATTTACCACATAAGCCTTAATGGTATCGTTCTTCTCTTCGATGGCTTTCTTAATATCCTTAATGAAGAGGTAATCTCCGTTTTCAAATGGGAGTTCACCCTGATACAGGAATGGAAGCATACCCCAGTTGATCAGGTTAGAACGATATCTCTTTGTTGCGTATTCGTTGGCAATATTGGCAAAGCCGCCCAGTACCTTCTGGCAGGAAGCCGCCTGCTCTCTGGCAGAACCATCGCCTGGCTTGACAGCAAAGATCGTAGATCCGATCTGTGTCTCCTGCGGAGAAACGTTGAAAGTGCCGTTGATGGTATTAAATACCTCTTCTACCTCAGGGAGTGCAGCAAAGATATCTTCTCCTGCGACACGGGCCTTCTCAGCCGCCTGAACCTCTTTGGCGCGTCCCACATAGGCAGGATCCTTACGGGAAAGCGTAAACTCTGCCAGACCCAGAGGGTTGGAACGGAAGGAGGACGTCTCGCCGGATGGGATCAGCTCGTCTGTGGTGGTAACCGGATCGTGGATCTCGGATACAACCTTTAATACGAGGTTGTCAGTAAGGGCACTCATCTCCGGCCAGTCCTTAATGTTAGGTCCGAATTTAACCTCAGTCTCAGGCTTTGCATTGCCCCAGCCGTTGTATACACGATTCTCATAAATCGCACTGTCAAAGAAGTATTTTGGCTTCTTGAAGTCCACATCAATATCTGTGGCAGCAGTCAGATAACCCTGGTTGGCAGCAGTTGCTGCGATTGAACGGGCATCCATCAATGCAACAGATGCGATCTGACCGTTATTTACCTTGGAACCTTCACGGTTCGGGAAGTTACGTGTAGAGTGGCGGATGGACAGTCCATTGTTTGGAGGAACGTCTCCGGCACCGAAGCAAGGACCGCAGAATGCAGAACGCACGGTTGCACCGGTTTCCATCAGATCTGCAATGGTACCGTTCTTGACCAGCTCCATAAATACCGGCTGGCTGGAAGGATATACGCTCAGGGAGAACTCGTCTGCACCGATGTATTTGCCGCGGAGAATATCAGCGGCATCACATACATTTTCAAAGCCGCCACCGGCACATCCGGCGATCACGCCCTGCTCTACATAGAGACGTCCATTGTGAACCTTATCCTTTAATGTATAGTTGACTTTATTATTATCCAGGCTGACTAATGCTCTCTTCTCTACATCATCCAGAATATCCATAAGGTTTGCGTTTAACTCCTCAATGGTATATACATTACTTGGATGGAATGGCATTGCGATCATTGGCTTAATGGTTGACAGGTCAACATAAACCATACCGTCATAATAAGCAACATCAGCTGGCTTTAACTCCTTATACCCCTCCGGACGCTTATGGATCTCGTAGAATTCTTTGATCTTGTCATCTGTAGTCCAGATAGAGGACAGACAGGTGGTCTCTGTGGTCATAACGTCCACACCGATACGGAAGTCAGCGGAAAGATTAGCTACGCCGTCTCCCACGAACTCCATGACTTTATTATTGACATAACCATTGGCAAATACGGCACCGATAATGGCCAGTGCAATATCCTGAGGACCAACGCCCTTCTGAGGCTTACCGGTCAGATATACAGCGATCACGCCCGGCATATTGATATCATATGTACGGGAAAGAAGCTGTTTTACAAGCTCAGGACCACCCTCGCCCATTGCCATGGTACCAAGGGCACCGTAACGTGTATGGGAATCGGAACCAAGGATCATCTTACCACCCTCTGCCAGCATCTCACGGGCATACTGGTGAATGACTGCCTGATGAGGAGGAACATAGATGCCGCCGTATTTCTTGGCACAGGAAAGACCAAACATGTGATCGTCCTCGTTGATGGTTCCACCTACTGCGCAGAGACTGTTATGACAGTTTGTCAGAACATATGGGATCGGGAATTTTTCCAGTCCGGATGCACGCGCTGTCTGAATGATTCCGACAAATGTAATATCGTGAGATGTCAATTTGTCGAACTTGATCTGAAGCTGCTTCATATTGCCAGAGGTGTTATGAGCCTCTAAAATGCTATACGCCATGGTTCCTTTGGCAGCTTCTTCCTTACTTGGAGCCTGTCCACATTTGGCAGCAAGAGCTGCGGCAGCTTCGCCGTTGTCCTCTACGATATCTGTGCCGTTTACCAGATAAACTCCGTTGTCATACAATTTTATCATAGACTTCCTCATTTCTGCGCTGATGGTTATTTATGGAAAACTATGCCGGACAGCGCACCGGCACAGGTTATAGGATCAATAATCCCGCAGTCTTTATTATTATGGAAACCTGTTAAAAAGTCAAGTCAATATATTGCCATCAGAGGTGAGTTGTAGTAAAATAGAAAAAATTCAAATTTGAGATAGGAGGCAAATGTATGCGACATCTTATCAGCCCACAGGATTTATCCATGGAGGAACTGGATGAGCTCCTGACACTGGGACAGGACATTATGAATAACCAGAGCAAATATGCTCATGTCTGTGATGGTAAAAAACTTGCTACTTTATTTTATGAACCAAGTACACGTACCCGATTAAGCTTTGAGGCTGCCATGATCAATATGGGGGGACAGGTACTTGGTTTTTCTGAGGCTTCTTCCAGCTCAGCATCTAAGGGAGAAAGTGTTGCGGATACGATCCGTGTCATCTCCTGCTACGCGGATATCTGTGCAATGCGTCATCCGAAGGAGGGTGCTCCGACGGTGGCAGCAATGCACTCTTCCATCCCGGTGATCAATGCCGGAGACGGCGGACATAATCATCCGACCCAGACTCTGACAGATCTGTTGACCATCAAAACCCAGACGGGACGACTGGACAACCTGACCATCGGTATGTGCGGTGATCTTAAGTTTGGACGTACGGTTCATTCTCTGATCAATACAATGGTCCGGTTCCCAAATGTAAAGTTCGTTCTGATCTCTCCGGAGGAGCTGCGGATACCGAGTTATCTGCGTCGTGAGGTTCTGGATGCCGGCAATATTGAATACATTGAGACGGACAAGCTGGAGGAGAATATGCCAAAGCTTGATATCCTTTATATGACAAGAGTGCAGCGAGAACGTTTCTTTAATGAGGAGGATTACATCCGCCTGAAGGACAGCTTCATCTTAACGAAGGATAAGCTTCAGTATGCAAAAAAGGATATGTACATTCTGCATCCTCTCCCACGAGTTAATGAGATCTCCACTGATGTGGATGATGATCCGCGGGCAGTTTACTTTAAGCAGGTTCAGAATGGCGTATATATGAGAATGGCATTGATCATGAAGTTATTGGAGGTGGAGATACCATGTTAAATATCGGAGGACTGAATCAGGGAATCGTGATCGATCACATCCAGGCCGGCGGTGCCATGAAGATTTATGAATATCTGAATCTGGAGAAACTGGACTGCTCTGTGGCGATCATCAAAAACGCAAAAAGCAATAAAATGGGCAAAAAGGACATCATTAAGATTGAAGGTGACCTTGACATTGATCTGAATGTGCTGGGGGTTTTGGATCACAACATTACCATTAATATTATTAAGAACGCAGAGATCGTGGAGAAGCATCAGCTTTCTCTGCCGGAAACGGTTACGAATATTATCAAGTGCAAGAATCCACGCTGCATTACTTCCATTGAGCAGGAGCTTCCACACAAGTTTAAGCTCACGGACCGGAAGAACCGGATCTACCGTTGCATTTATTGTGAGTCTAAGTTTAAGGGAAATTAAAGAAAACATATCATATATCACAAAATATAACCCGTGGGAAATATTGTCTATCCCACGGGTTATATTTTTTCTTTAATCTTGTATTTTTATCATTTTCCCTTGTATAATTCTTACATTATGCGATACGGAAAACTGCTTTTGCTACATTTCCGGCGGTATCTTTTACCTTAACAACATAACGGCCTTTTTTCTGAACAGTTGCTTTTCTGGTATTTACATTTTTGCCATTGATGGTGACGGATTTTACCTTCACATTATCCTTAAATCTTAAGGTAACAGGCTTTGTGACTTTTTTGCCGTTTGTAATGCCCTTGATCACAGGCTTTTTGGAATCCACACGGAAGCTTACGGATGATGTGTTTCCGTTAGCATCGGTTGCCATGATCTTATAGGCTTTGCTTTGGGAAGCTTTGAGAAAGGTATTACCGATAGTAATGCCGTTAACAGTAACGGATTTGACGTTTACGTTATCGGTAATCTGAAGCTTTACTGCCTTTTTGTATATACCATTGTTCTTTACTCCGGAGATCACAGGTGCCTCGGTATCTGCAGAGAGAGGATTCCCGGCTGTCACAGCGATCAGTCTGCTGTCGGCAGGCATTGTATCGGTACTCCAGCTTGCGGTTGCACCATTGACGGTTCCATTGCTTTCCGTAACATTTGCCGGAAAAGTGATGGAATAATCCATAATGAGTCCGCAGGATTTCATATAAGCATAGACACTGTCATATCCCTTTAAGGCTTTGGTGTTCAGCTTGCCGATCTCAGCATAAGCGGCACTGTCGGAAAGCTTCGCCATATCGGATGACATGGAAGATGTCATGGAATCAGAGGTGCTGGTAGCTTTGGCGGTAAAGGTACTGCCATCCAGGGACATCTCGGAAAATGGGGCTGAGTTGATGGTTTCCGTGCTATACAATGCAGCATTGACAGAACCCTCTTTTAATTTATTGATATATGCCGTGAGGTCTGTCAGAGTCATTTTCATAGTTTCTGCATTGGCAAAGGTCAACTGGCGGCTAAAGGTAAGATATGTCATACCGTTGATCGTTTCCTCTGCTTTTGTAAAATCAGCTGTTGTCAGAGGGGAGGTGCCTGCGGCCTGGTTTATGGATTCCTGAAAGGTTTCCTTTTCATACAGATATTTCACCATATATGTACAGGTTCCGTCGGCATTCAGTGTCAGGGCAACCCCCTGTCCCATACAGCCGGTCAGTGCGCTGATCACCAGAATTAGTGTCAACATCAAACAGGATAATTTCTTTTTCATATTTTCCTCCAATCATAATTATGTTATTGTGAGTGGTTACTTTATTATCTTATCATTAAAGGAAAATAATCACAAGGAAAAAGACATCTTCTCTTCCAAGGAAAAGGAAAGAAGATGTCTTTGAAATTATATCTTATAAATATAATATTTGCGTACAGCAAAGTTCCAGAGAAATACAATAAAAGTTGCTGTAATCTTTGCCATAATCTTAACCATGCCATAATACTCCACGAGACCATACATAAGGATTACGTTTAAGATCAGTCCAATGGCACCGGCCATAAAGATCTGGCACATCTCCCGCCAGATAGAACGGTCTGTTACGACATCCTTGAAGGTGATGGCGCGGCCTAACATCCAGTTAAAGTAAAGACCGATCACGAAAGCTATGATGGTGCTCCAAAGGTATGACAGCCTTGTAAAATAGACAAGTCCGGCAAAGCAGCACCATTCCATAATGGCACCACTGCCACCGACGATAACGTATGAGCCAAACTGGCGGAAAAGCTCCTGCCAGTGCTCTTTATCTGATGGAAACATTTCTGAATCCTCCTCTTTCGTTTCTTGTTTTTGACATAAATTTGACATAATCTTTAAAAATTTAATACAAACAAGGATTCTATCATATTTTTCTCTGTTTGGCAACTTTTTTTGACCGGTTAGCTGTGATTTTTGACCTCTTAGGTGATTTGTGTTTACAAGGGCAGGGTTTCTCTCTATAATAAGCACATATCTTGGCTGAGTGAGAAAATAAAGAGAGGCGGTGTGTATGAAGATAAAGATTGAACTGGACAGTGATCTGAATGAAAATGAGATCATTATCCGATGTCCGGCACTGACCGAGGAGATTCAAATGCTTCAGCAGGTTATTTCAGACGCCGTACCGGAGCATCCAAGAATGACCTTTTATAAAGGGGATGTGCAATATTTCCTAAATCTGGAGGATATTCTGTTTTTTGAAACGGAGGATAAATGGATCAATGTCCATACGGCAGAGGACATCTTCCAGACCAGACAGAAGCTGTATGAGCTGGAGGAACTACTGCCCCGCTATTTTCTGCGGATATCAAAATCCGCCATATTAAATACCCATAAGGTGTATTCGATTCATAAGAATATTGCGGCATCCAGTGTGGTGGAATTTGTTGACAGTCACAAACAGGTTTTTGTATCGCGAAACTATTATAAAGCATTGATTCATCAAATGGAGCTGAATCATTATCAAAAGGAAAGGTAAGGTATCTATTATGAAAAATCATTCAACACACAGTATTGATAAGCTGTTCTGGGGTGTATTCTTTGTGGCAGGAGCCGCCATGCTGATCTTAAGCAAGCTGGGAACGCTGCCGGATCTGTCCTTTATCAGTATCATTTTTACGATCATATTTGCATGGACTTTTATTAAAGGTATATTCACGATCAATTTTTTTGAAATTTTATTTTCGGCGGCATTTCTTGCCTGCATCTATGATGATATGCTGGGAATTACAGCCCTGACACCGTGGACGGTTCTGGGAGCGGCACTTCTTGGGTCCATCGGTCTGAGTATTTTGTTCCCACGGAAGCACACATGGCATCTCTTCCACCACGCAAAATCCGATGACAGTATCCGGTATGCGGAGGATGTCATAGATATACCGGACGAGGATGTGATCCATATGGAAAATTCCTTTGGAGCTTCGATCAAGTATATTAATTCCCAGAACTTCCGCAGTGCCCATCTGGAAAACAGTTTTGGAGAGATGAAGGTATATTATGATAATGCGTTTACTACGGAGAAACAGGTATATACGAAGATTGATGTAGCATTTGGCAATATGGTGCTGTATGTGCCAAAGACCTGGCAGGTGATCAACAATATTGACTGTTCCTTTGGTGCGGTAAACATTAAGAATCAGAAAAGCTATACCCCACTGCCGGATGCACCGGTGCTTGTGATCACGGGAAGTGTGGCATTTGGCGGTGCCGAGATCATATATGTATAAGAAATAAAAGGAGTGCACTTCATCAGAAGTGCACTCTTTTATTATATAAAAGTTTTATTCTAATTACGCCCGAAATCTACGGTTTATTAGAACTTGCCAGCGTCAGCAGCTTCCTGAACAGCTACTGCTACAGCAACTGTCATACCAACCATTGGGTTGTTACCTGCACCGATCAGACCCATCATCTCAACGTGAGCCGGTACAGAAGAAGAACCTGCGAACTGTGCATCACTATGCATACGTCCTAAAGTATCTGTCATACCATAGGAAGCAGGACCTGCAGCCATGTTATCCGGGTGAAGGGTACGTCCTGTACCACCACCGGAAGCAACGGAGAAGTATTTCTTACCCTGCTCCAGGCACTCTTTCTTGTAAGTACCTGCAACCGGATGCTGGAAACGTGTAGGGTTTGTAGAGTTACCTGTGATAGATACGTCTACACCCTCTTTGTGCATGATAGCAACACCCTCTGGTACAGAGTTTGCACCATAGCAGTTAACCTTTGCACGAAGTCCCTCAGAATAAGACTTACGGAATACTTCCTTAACCTCGTTTGTATATGGATCAAACTCAGTCTCAACGAATGTGAATCCATTGATACGGGAGATGATCTGAGCAGCGTCCTTACCAAGACCGTTCAGGATGACACGAAGTGGCTCTTTACGAACCTTGTTTGCCTTCTCAGCGATACCGATCGCACCCTCTGCAGCTGCGAATGACTCGTGACCAGCCAGGAATGCGAAGCACTTGGTATCCTCCTCAAGGAGCATTTTACCAAGGTTACCATGTCCTAAACCTACCTTACGTGTATCTGCAACAGAACCCGGGATACAGAAAGACTGAAGACCCTCTCCGATTGCTGCTGCTGCTTCTGATGCCTTACGGCAGTTTTTCTTAATAGCGATTGCTGCACCTACTATGTATGCCCAGCAAGCGTTCTCAAAACAAATTGGCTGGATTCCCTTTATCTGATTGTAAACATCAAGTCCAGCATCTTTTGTAATTTTCTCTGCTTCTTCAATGGAAGAAATACCATAGCTGTTCAACACTTTGTTGATCTGGTCAATTCTTCTCTCATATGATTCAAATAATGCCATGATTCGTTTGCCTCCTTTTCTTTATTTTGCGATCTCTTCATCAGTTCTCGGATCAATGAGCTTCACTGCGTCAGCAACACGTCCGTACTGTCCGCATGCCTTGTCCCATGCAGTATTAGGATCATCACCCTTCTTGATGAAATCTGTCATCTTACCAAGGTTTACAAACTTATAACCAATGATCATATCCTCATCATCCAATGCGATTGCAGTAACATAACCCTCTGCCATCTCTAAGTAACGAGGTCCCTTCTTCAGAGTACCGTACATAGTACCAACCTGAGAACGAAGACCCTTTCCAAGATCCTCAAGACCGGCACCGATTGCAAGTCCATCCTCAGAGAATGCACTCTGTGAACGACCATAAACGATCTGAAGGAATAACTCTCTCATTGCTGTATTGATTGCATCACAAACTAAGTCAGTATTGAGTGCCTCCATAACAGTCAGACCTGGGAGAATCTCAGCAGCCATAGCTGCAGAATGTGTCATACCAGAACATCCAACAGTCTCAACGAGAGCCTCCTGAATGATACCTTCCTTTACATTAAGGCTCAGCTTGCAGCAGCCCTGCTGAGGTGCACACCAGCCAATACCATGTGTAAAACCGGAAATATCCTTAACTTCCTTTGCCTGAACCCATTTTGCTTCCTCAGGGATTGGTGCAGCTCCATGATGCACACCCTGGGCAACAGGGCACATGTTTTCTACTTCCTGTGAATAAACCATGATTTTACTCCTTTCAATATGCTTTTTATCTGCGGCATCACCGCAGTCCTAAATATATTTTCGCACAAAATTCTTATTTAGTCTACACTTTTTGACAAAAAAACTCACCAAAAATTTTAATTGATGGATTTTTCGACAATTTCCCCCTGACGCTTGTAGATGCTTCCCTTGGGAATATATCCTCTGACCATGGATAATGGATAGACATTTGTATTGCTTCCGATGATGGTTCCCGGATTGAGTACGCTGTTACAGCCAACCTCCACATAATTGCCGAGGATCGCTCCCATTTTCTTTAAGCCCGTGGCGATCACATCGTCATTATAGCGGATTGTCACCTTTGTCTTGTCAGATTTGACATTGGAGGTGATGGAACCGGCACCCATATGGGATTTATATCCGAGAATGGAATCTCCGACATAATTGTAATGAGGAACCTGTACATTGTTAAAGAGAATGACATTTTTTAATTCCGTGGAGTTTCCTACAACGCAGTTCTCTCCCACAATGGCATTGCCTCGGATGAAGGCACACTGGCGGATCTCTGCGTTTTTCCCGATGATACATGGACCATTGATGGATGCGGTCGGTGCGATGGTGGCTGATCTGGCAATCCAGATATTTTCGCCCTTCTGCTCATATTCATCGGCCGGCAATCCGGCTCCCAGTGTCAGAATGAATTCTCCGATATGAGGCAGTACCTCCCATGGAAACTCCCGGTCGGTAAAAATATCTCTGGCGATGGACTCGTCAAAATTAAATAGGTTTTTGTTTTTTAATGCATCGTACATAGCTTTCCCTTTCCTGTTACGTTCTGAGCTTAAAATATAAGGTGTTCAGATTACGTGATATGTTTTATTTCTTGTAATATACAGCAGCTTCATCAAATTTTTTACGCAGATATCCCTGATTATTCAGGCCTTTGACACCATTGACCCATTTGGCAATATAATTTTCCAGTTTTGCCATATATTCGTCCTCGGTGATGGTTCCCTCTGCCATATAGGTCAGCCCCTTTTCCCAGCTTGCGGTAAGTTCCGGGTTTAAAAGGGAACGGATCGAGGAATCCACTACGTCATAGACCATTTCCCCCAGAAATTCCGGTGTGATGATCTGTGTTTTTTTGTTCAGCTTCAGGTATTTTTTGGCTACAAGTTTACTGAGAATTTCGGCTCTTGTGGCACTGGTGCCAATGCCGCTTCCTTTGATCTGGGAACGAAGCTCTTCGTCTTCGATCAGTTGTCCGGCATTTTCCATGGCGAGGATCAGGGAACCGGAATTGTACCGTTTTGGCGGTGATGTCTCGCCTTCTTTAATCTCCAGACTGTTCAGATCAATTTCGGTTCCTTTTTTGATCTGCTTCATCAGGGCGATCAATTCCTCATCGAAGGTATCCTTTTCTTCCTCGGAGACGTTATCCGCATTCTGGTCGCCGGACTCCTTTGCCGTTGTTTTCTTTTTGTTGGAGAAGGACGCATCGGCAATCTCTAAATACCCCTGTTGCAGCATAATACGGATTCCGGAGAAGAAACGCTCCTGCTCCCGCATGGCGGTGAGACTGATCTTCTGGTATTCTGCCGGAGGATAAAAAATGCACAGGAAACGGCGTACGATCACCTCGTAGACCCGCTGCGCCGTCAGACTGGTGCTTCGCAGCGCACCAAAGCCCTGCCCGGTCGGGATGATAGCATAGTGATCCGTGATCTTTTTGTCATCGCAGTATCTGGTCGAGGCAATCTTCCGGTAGCTTGAACCGGCCAGAATCTTTTCTGCAATCTCCCGTACAACCGGATAATTGCGCAGACCGCCAATGTTTTTGTGAATCTCCTTGGAAACGGCGGTAGAAAGTACACGGGCATCTGTTCTTGGGTATGTAACCAGCTTTTTCTCGTAAAGCTCCTGAACGATCTTCAAGGTTTCGTCAGGGCTGATCTTGAACAGCTTGGAACAGACATTTTGCAGCTCTGCCAGATTAAATAATAAAGGCGGATTCTTTTTTTCTTTTTTTCGTTCGACCTTTTCTACGACTGCTTTGCGCGTTTCTTCCCCGTCCTCCGGATGGAAGCAGTTTTCTGGGTTTTCTGCCGGAAATCCCAGAGTCTGACATAGAACCTGTGCTTCAGGTTTTTCCTTGAAACCGTTTTCTTTATAAAGCTTTGGAGACTGAAAATAAGCGGAGCCCTCAACGCTGCGCCATTCTCCGTCAAACTCTTTGCCTTCATAGGAAAAATGACCCATAACACGGTAAAATGGTGTTTTGACAAAGCCTCTGATCTCCCGTTCCCGGCGGACAACCATTCCAAGTACACAGGTCATAACACGTCCTACGGCAATGGCTGCATATTTGGCACCTTTCCGGTAGTTCATAATGGTCTGGCTGTACTTTAAAGAAAGAACACGGGAAAAATTGATGCCCATCAGATAATCTTCTTTGGCGCGGAGATATGCGGAGGCTGCCAGATTGTCATATTCCGACAGGGGCTTTGCCTCCTTGATACCGCGGCGGATCTCCTCTTCGGTCTGGGAGTCGATCCAGACACGTCGCTTCTCTTTGGTGTCAGGAACTTCTGCCATTTGATCCACCAGACGGTAAATATATTCTCCCTCCCGTCCGGAGTCGGTACAGACATAAATCCGCTCCACATCGGGACGGTTTAACAGCCCTTTTACGATATTAAACTGCTTCTTTACATCCGGAATCAGTTCATAAAGGAACTTTTCCGGCATAAAGGGAATGGTATTTAAAGACCATTTTTTTAGTGCCGGGTCATAGACCTCCGGATAGCTCATGGTGACCAGATGACCGACACACCAGGTTACCACATAATCGGAGGATTCCAGATAGCCATTGCCGGCATTTCCGTTTACTCCTAAGGTTTTGGCAAATTCCTTTGCCACACTTGGTTTCTCCGCAATAAATAACTCTTTTCCCATAAATATTTATTCAGCAGAACTGCCGATATTTCCCTTCTGTACTTCTGCCCAGGCACTGCAGCCAAAGATAATTCCTACAATGGCGATACCTGTAATGCATACATATTTTACGATCTTTGTTACGTTGACTTCTACATGGACACATGTTCCATGTGTCTGATCTGGCTTATTTTTGCACATTTGTATTCAATCCTTTCCTGAGAATGCACCTGATTCTCTGATAGATATTATGATATTGGCTGTTTAGTAACCAAGCTCCTCTCCCACAAGGATTACCTTGATCCTGCCGGGAATTCTGGAAAATCTGGTTACTACTGTCTGGGAGCAGATGCAGTCACTGCTCAGACAGTCAGCACACCTGCCATACTGGGCACATGGAGTTTTCAGTCCGAGGCGCAGCGCATTTGGCGGTGAAGCCATATTATGGACTCTTGCAATGCCGCTGCGGACATCCGGAACGATCTTATTCATACCGGCGATCACAATGACCTGCTGTGGGCCGTGGCAGAGACAGGCAACACGGTTGCCGACTCCGTCAATGTTGACCAGCTCTCCGTCGATCGTAATGGCATTGGAGCTCATAAAATAGACATCGGAGGTAACGATTTTGCCGTACATTTCCCGTTTTTCTTCCGGAGTAACCGCTTCTGCACGGTCAAATAAGGTATAATCGGACTCTTTGAGATCATCTAACAGTCCGATCTCCTGCAGTGTTTCAGAGCCGCCCCAGGAAATGGTACATCCGGGCGTCAGAAAACGCTTTGCCTTTGCATTGGCTTCCTCGCGGTCTGTACAATAGTATCCCTCAATTCCTCTGGCATTAAACTTGCCAATCATATTTTCTGCGATATTTTCATAGTATTCCTGTTTGTAGGACATAGTAACTTACCCCCTTGCATCAAATGATAAAAGCACAGGCACCTTTGAAAGAAAAAGGTGCCCCGTCTGCTTTCCTGTGAGTTGTTACGCAGGATTTTATGAAAGTGGTCTTAACCACTTGTTATTGCTTATTCTGCCATATGGGTCAGAATAAGTGATTATTCATATAATGGGTATTTGTCGGTCAGGCTCTTTACGATTGCTGTCGCCTTCTCTTTGTTTGCTTCCGGATCGTTTACCATCAGTGCGATTGCCTCTGCAACCTGATCCATATCATCGGTATTAAAGCCTCTGGTTGTTACAGCAGCTGTACCAAGACGGATACCACTTGTGACAAATGGAGACTGTGGATCGTTTGGAATGGTGTTTTTGTTGCAGGTGATATGTGCCTCATCAAGCCACTTCTCTACTTCCTTACCTGTCAGACCCTTATCTGCAAGATCAACTAACATCAGATGGTTATCGGTACCGCCAGATACAATCTTAAGACCACGGCTCTGAAGACCCTTGGCCAATGCCTGGGCATTATCAATGACATTTTTGCCGTATTCCTTAAAGCTTGGATCCAGTGCTTCTTTGAAGCAGACAGCCTTTGCAGCGATAACGTGCATCAGAGGACCACCCTGGATTCCAGGGAACAGAGCCTTATTCAGCTTATGCTCCTCTGCAAACTCCTTGCTGGAAAGGATCATACCTCCACGAGGACCACGAAGAGTCTTGTGGGTTGTGGTCGTGGTAACATGTGCATATGGGATTGGGCTCTCATGATACCCTGCAGCCACAAGACCGGCAATGTGAGCCATATCTACCATCAGGTAAGCACCAACTTCATCAGCGATCTCGCGGAAACGCTTGAAATCAATCTTTCTGGCATATGCGCTGGCACCGGCAACGATCAGCTTTGGCTGGCATTCCTTTGCGATTCTCTCTACCTCATCGTAATCAATGAAGCCGTCATCATTGACACCATAAGGAACACAGTGGAAATATTTGCCGGAAAGGTTCACAGGACTTCCATGTGTCAGATGTCCGCCATGATCCAGATTCATTCCCATAAAGGTATCTCCCGGATTCATCAGGGCAAAAAATACAGTCATATTTGCCTGTGCACCGGAATGAGGCTGTACATTGGCATAAGTGCAGCCAAATAATTCCATGGCTCTGTCTCTGGCAAGATCCTCGACAACATCTACATGCTGGCAGCCGCCATAATAACGCTTTCCGGGATACCCCTCTGCGTATTTATTGGTCAGTGTGCTTCCCATTGCGGACATAACTGCCTTGCTGACAAGATTCTCGGATGCGATCAGCTCGATATTCTCGCGCTGTCTGTTGGTTTCTGCTGTGATCGCTGCTGCAATTTCAGGATCGAAGCTTTCAACGTCTGAAAATGGATACATGTTTACTCCTCCTTGTTTATGTCAAAATTTTAGTTGCTAATATCAGGTGTCGGGTTATGAAAATAACTCAGACATATTATTTGGCATCATCAATGGCTTTTCCAATATCATGACGCATATATTTGTTTTCAAAGGAAATCCACTCGGTTGCCTCATAGGCATTTTTGCGGGCTTCCTTTAAGTCTTTGCCCTTGGCAGTGACACCGAGAACACGTCCGCCGTTTGTCACAATCCCCTCATCGGTCAGCTTGGTGCCGGCATGGAATACATAATAACCATCCTTGCCATCAAATTTTTCCAGTCCAGAAATAAGCTTGCCTTTCTCATAATGCTCCGGATATCCATCGGAAGCAAGAACGACACAGACAGCGGCATTATCCTCAAACTGCAGATCAATCTGATCCAGCTTGCCGTCAATACATGCATCAATCACGTCAATGATGTCATTTTTCATACGTGGAAGAACAACCTGGGCCTCCGGATCTCCAAAACGTGCATTGTACTCTAAGACCTTTGGACCGTCGGCGGTCATCATCAGACCAACGAAAAGAATACCGACAAAATCTCTGCCCTCTGCTTTCATGGCATTCATGGTTGGCTGGTAGATCTTCTCCTCGCAAAACTGCTGAATTTCCTCGGTATAGAACGGACTTGGAGAAAATGTTCCCATACCACCGGTATTTAAGCCCTGATCCCCATCCTTTGCACGCTTGTGATCCTGTGCACTTGTCATAGGCTTGATATGGGTACCGTCACAGAAACAGAGAACGGAAGCCTCACGGCCGACCATAAAGTCCTCGATCACGACAGTATCACCGGCATCACCGAACTGTTTGTCTAGCATCAAAGTAGCAATACCAGCCTCTGCTTCTTCCAGATTCTGACAGATCAGTACACCCTTTCCAAGAGCAAGTCCATCAGCCTTTAATACGATTGGAAAATTGCATCCTCCCAGATAGAGGAGAGCTTCTTCCGGAGAATGAAATGTCTCATAGTGACAGGTAGGAATATCATATTTCTTCATGAGATCCTTTGAAAAGCTCTTGGAGCCTTCAATGATCGCTGCATTTTTGCGGGGACCAAAGACACGTAAGCCTCGCTCCTCGAAAACATCAACAATACCGCCAACTAATGGATCATCCATACCGATAATTGTCAGATCAATCTGATTTTTCTCGGCAAAGTCGGCCAGTTTATCAAACTCCATTGCAGTGATGTCAACGCATTCTGCAATCTGGGCGATTCCGCCATTGCCCGGAGCACAGTAAATCTTATCGACTCTTTTGCTCTGAGACACGCTCCATGCGATCGCATGCTCACGTCCACCGCTTCCTACGATTAATACTTTCATGTTTATGCCTCCATTCCGCCGCTCTCTGCGGCGTCATAAATTTACGCTGTGATGTATTAAAGATCCGTTACTCACTAATGTGTGCAATTCCGTCTTTTACAGTTACTTTACCGGCACCGATCAGATCGATCGCCTTTGGAAGGATCTTCCATTCGGCCTGTTCCATGACTCTTCTCTGCAGGATCTCAGGGGTATCTCCCTCCTGAACCTCTACTGCCTTCTGAAGAAGTATCGGACCATGATCTGCTTTTTCATCGACGAAGTGAACCGTGGCACCGGTTACTTTATTGCCCATTGCCAGAACACTTTCATGAACCTTTAATCCATAATATCCCATTCCACAGTGTGCCGGGATCAGGGAAGGATGGATATTAATGATACGATTATGATATTTCTCGATCATCCTTGCAGGTACGATCACCAGATAACCGGCAAGTACCACCAGATCAACATTATATTCTTCTAATGTATCTAACATGGCATCTGCGAAGGAATCTCTTGATTCATATGACTTGGGGCTGATACATCTAGCCGGAATTCCTGCCTTAGATGCACGCTCCAGCGCATATGCATTTTCCTTGTTGCTGATCACTACAGCAATCTCTGTATTGCGGATCGTGCCATCTGATACGGCGTCAATGATCGCCTGGAGATTTGTTCCTCCGCCGGATACGCATACTGCAATCTTTTGCATAGTTTCCTCCATTATTGACTGCCCGTCGCAGCAATGACGCAGTGGGCAGCGATATCATAAATAATAATTATACTAAATCAATGCCCTTTTCGCCCTCAGTGATCTCGCCGATAATATAAGCATTCTGTCCGGACTTCTTAACAAGTTCGACGGTCTTATCTGCGTCAGCAGCATCCACTGCAAGAAGCATACCAATACCCATATTGTATGTATTGTACATCATTTCCTTTGCAATATCTCCGTCCTTTGCAAGCATGGAGAAGATTGGAGGGATCGGATAGCTGTCTGCCTTTACCTTGGCACGCACGCCATCGTGAAGCATTCTTGGAATATTCTCATAGAATCCGCCACCGGTAATATGACTGCAGCCTTTTATGGTTACACCGCCATCTTTTACGCTCTTTAATGCTTTAACATAGATAATGGTTGGCGTCAGAATGGCCTCACCCAGCGTCTTGCCGCCGAGACATTCATAAGAACGGTTCAGATTGTCCCTGTTGATATCAAATACTTTACGCACCAGAGAATAACCATTGCTGTGAATACCGGAGGATGCGATACCTACCAGTACATCACCCTTTGCAATGCTCTTTCCGGTGATCATTTTGTCTCTGTCTACGATTCCTACGGCAAAACCGGCAAGATCATACTCATCTATCGGATAAAATCCGGGCATCTCTGCTGTCTCACCACCGATCAGTGCTGCATCCGACTGACGACAGCCCTCAGCAACACCACTGACGATCTGTGCGATCTTCTCTGGTTCATTTTTGCCACAGGCAATATAATCTAAGAAAAATAATGGCTCTCCACCGGCACATGCAATGTCATTTACACACATTGCCACGCAGTCGATGCCGATCGTGTCGTGCTTGTCCAACTCAAAGGCAATTTTTAACTTGGTTCCTACTCCGTCTGTACCGGAAACCAGGGTTGGATGCTCCATCCCCTTAAAACTATCCAGGGAAAATGCCCCTGAAAATCCACCAATATCTGTCAGCACCTCGTTTCTCATCGTGCTGGCAACATGCTTTTTCATAAGCTCTACTGCCTTATAGCCCGCCTCAATGTCAACGCCTGCATTCTTGTAGTCCATGATAAGCCTCCTCTATTTGTATTTATATCTTCACTTAATCAAAGATATTTTCATTGTAGCACAAAGCAAATTGTTTGTCATTTGTTTTTTGAAATCTGATTGTCCTGATTGTCCAGATAGCCTGTCACACACGGTTTTCCATTCCGGAGGATAACGGATAAGGCTCCTTTTTCATCGGTTCGCTGAATCTCTGCTCCGGTGTCTGCCAGACGATCAAGAAGCTCCCGGTGGGGATGACCGTACCGGTTCTTTCTGCCACATGAAATCAGGGCATATTCCGGCTTAAGAATATCGAGAAGTTCTTCACCGGTGGAATTTTTCGAGCCATGATGTGCCACCTTCAGGACAGTGTAATGTTCTGGAATATGATAGGACTGTCTTAAAGGAGATGAACTGACAATTCGCTGAAGCGCTTCCTCTCCTGCTCCTTCCAGATCTCCGGTAAACAGACATGAAAAGTCCTGATACTGCATACTAAGTGTGATGGATTCTGCATTGGCTGAGTCAAAGGAGCTGCCTGCTGATGGATTCAGACAGAAAAAGGAAACACCGCCGGATCGGAAATAACTCCCGGTGGACAAATACCGGACCGGAATATGTTTTTGTTTTGCTGCTTTACGAAGCAAAACATAGCCGCTCTGTTTTTTGTCTGCGACATCCGGCAGAAGAAGCTGTCGGATCTTATACCCGTCACCACTCAGTTTTAACAGCTCCTCCAGACCGTTAATATGATCCTCGTCTGCATGGGTTGCGATCAGATAATCGATCTGTCGGATTCCTTTTGATTTAAGAAATGGAAGGATGCGGTATTTTCCCACCTGCTTTTCACTGGTACTTCCGCCATCGATCAGAATATCCTGATGTGCCGGTGTGTGAAGGTATATGCCATCTCCCTGACCCACATCAAGCATGGTCATCTCAAATGTGTCGGAGGGAATATGCACGATAAATATAATACAGAGGACAGGTAATACTTTTCCGATATATTTTAGTTTTTTTCTGTTTTTTTCAGGTTGTAAAGGCAGCCTTTGATATTCTGCCTCGTCAATTTTGTAGAGAAGATACATAAGACAAAGCAGGACAAGGATCAGCATCAGGTAATATAACAGAAGCTGCCACCAAACCGGACGGCCAAAGATCTGCATATGGCCCGGCAGCTTTTGAAAGATCAGACAGATCTGTTCATAAAGTTTTAGCAGCCAGAAGGCATTGGAGAGAATAAATTTTGCTGCTGGTAAACAGATACAGCCAATGACCCCTCCCACAAAGGAAAAAACCACCAGAAGGGATGACAATGGGATGACAAAAAGATTGATCACGATGCCGTACAGAGGGATTTCAAAGAAGAAATATAAAACAACAGGCAGTGTAGTCAGTTGAACAGAACTGCTTACCAAAAGCATTTGTCCTATCTTCTGCCCCTGTTGCCGGCAAAAGATCCGGAATCTGCCGGTGCGTTTATTGGCGAGGAGTTCCCTGTCAAGATGATGTAATCTCCGGCGTTTGCGTCGTTTGGCCCACGGATCCCCAAACCACACCTGCTCCAGTACAGGTAGTACCAGATAAATCCCAGCCATTGCGCCAAAAGAAAGAAGAAAGCTGCATGAAAAAAGTGCGAAAGGTTTTTGCAGTAAAATGATCACGGCAGCCAATGCAAGAGCGTTTTTGCCGTCATAAGTCCGCTCGAACAGATCAGCAGCAAGCAAAAGGATCATCATAATGACAGCCCGGCTGGTAGAGATACTGAAATCTGTCATCTGGCCATAAGCAGCGACCAGAAGGATGCATACAGGGATGGCGCTTTTTTCCGGAACATAGAGTTTTTTGAGGAGCTTTCGCAGAGCCATGCCAAGGATCGACACATGAAGTCCGCTGATGGCAAGCAGATGTCCAATCCCGCTTTCCTGATACAGCTTCTGGATATTCATATCCAGAAGAGATTTATCTCCAAGGATCATTGCAGATACAATGCCGCTTTCTTTTGGGGGCAGACAGGTCTGGTATACAAGACCGATTCTGTCCCGGATATGATACAGAATATTTTTGATGGGATCTATATTATACTGCAGTACCTGAAAGGAATCAGCTCTGAATTCATAGTAAATTCCTTTCTCTTTGTAATATTCCCGGCGATTAAACATACCGGGATTGGTGGCAATCGGAAATTCCAGAAGTGTTCCATTCAGAAAAAGAGTATTTCCCGGCTGCAGAGAGGGTTTTCCGGAAATAGAAATATACAATTTCTTTTGGAAATACACTTGTGTATCAGTTGTCAGATGAATACGACAGTTTTTCAGATACAGGACGATCCGGTCCTCTTTTCCCTGTTCCATGCAGATCTGATCAATCGTTCCGGTGGCTGAAGCAGAGGTCTGATCTTCCCAGATCCCGTTAAAACAATAATACCGGGCATCATCCTTTTCAGAATAAATGGCCCGGTATAAAAGAAATAATATGGTTATTCCAGCAAAAATCCATAAAAATGGTCGTTTAATAGTTGTTCCTCCTATTCCTGATCGACAATATCCAGGTTACGTTCAAAGGCAGAACCGAAATCAATGGTATCGTTATATAAAAGCACCTGTTCTCCGTTAATACTAAACTGTACCTTGTTGATATTGGATAATTCTGCAAGAGTATCTACAACAGAATAAATGGTTGTCTCTGCGGAAATATTGGTACGTTTTTTGAGAAATTCATCAGAGAAATCAACATAACAGGTATTTTCTTTGACAGAGATTTTGTTAAGCTCTGTTTTTTCCGGTATCGTTGCTTTGATCTCGTCAGGGTCCACACCATCAATAGAATAAGGTCCACGGATCAACTGCTCTACGGCAAGCTGCTCCAGTGGAATGGTTGCATCATAGGTGATGTCTACAGGAACCTTGACAAGGTGGCTTCCTGTTTTGTCGCTAAAATACATATTTAATGTGGCATTTTGTTTGTAGGTGGTTTCTCCGCCGGTATTGTCAATAAAGGAATCGGCAGTCATATATCCTACAGCGTCCAGATTGGAATCAGTCAGGGGCTGACCGGCAACATAAAACTGTACACTGCTGACTCCGTGGATCTGACAGAGTGTTTTTACAATGGCAGCCCGACGGAGAATTTCGGAGACACCTTTAATCTTTCCATAACCGGAGCTTAAGTACAGAGACAACTGGCCGGAGTCTTCGAAAATAAAATCATCTACTGTGACATCGTCCGGTAATGCCTTTCGCAGTCCGAGATCCTTTGGCTCCGACTGAAGTCTTGTCAGAAATTCATTGACGAGATCATCCCGTTTCCGGGACTCAGGCGTATATTTTTCAAATCCCACTTTTGTTTCATTGGCATCGGGACAAAATACATAATAGCCGGTATATTCTTTCTCCTTATGGAAAGAACAACCACCGCAAAAGAGAAGTACCAAAAACAGGACACAGGCGCAAAAGCCCAATCGTAACAGATGAATATTTTTGGATGTTGTATCTGTGCTAATCGGCATGTGGTCCTCCTTTCCGGCGATGATATGATAAGCATATGCTGACGGGTAACAGTGTTGATTCCATAGATATCTTGCATTTTGGAATATTGGTATATTATGGAACATAAGTTAACGGGATACGGACAGTGAATGTCGTTCCCTCCTTTTCTTTACTATACAGCTTAATGGAACCTCGATGTAAAAGTACGGCACTACGGGTCAGGGAAAGTCCCAGTCCGGTACCGCCGGTATCTCTGGAACGCGCCTTGTCCACTCGGTAAAAACGCTCAAAGACATTATCCTGAACATCCTCCGGGATACCAACACCGGAGTCCTGTACCGTGACATAGAAAAACTTGTGATCGGCGTTGAGCGTTACGCGGACCCAGCCATCGTCATAGTTGTATTTGATGGCATTTTCAATGAGGTTATTTAATGCGATTGACATTTTGGTTTCATCTATATCTGCCATGACAGGACGATAGCTTTCGTAGATCAGCTCAATGTTCCGTTCTGCAGCGATCGGTCTGAGCCGCTTTAAAAGCTGTTCCAGAAGATCGTTGATGCTTGTGTTGACAACTTCTACCTGAGATGTATTCTTGTCCATTTTGACCATAGAGAGAAGGTCGTTAATGATCTTCGTCATACGTTCGATCTCATTGGTGATATCACCGAGAAACTCCCGGTAGATCTCCTCCGGCATTCCCTCCTGTGAAAGCAGGGAATCTGCCAGAACCTTCATAGAGGCAATCGGTGTTTTTAACTCATGGGAAACGTTGGAAACGAATTCCTGACGTGCCGTGTCCTGATTTCGGATGACATCGATCATCTGATTGAAAGAATCGGAAATACTGCTGATCTCTGAAAAACCATGCATATTAAGCTTTACACTCATATCCCCCTGAGATATTTCGTTGATTGAGGATGTAATCTGCTTTAATGGGCGTGCCAGAAGGGTGGAGTAAACCAAAGCACCCAGAATTACCAGAATGGTTAATATCAACAGGATAATGTATACCTGACGTTTGACGGCATCCGCCATCTGATGAAGATTTTTCGTGGAAAAGCTCATGATGACGACACCATCGGTTGTCTGTTTGTTGGAATTTACAATGGGCATGGTAAGCTGAACATACTCTCCCAGCTCATTTATGTATTTTCCGTTATCGCTGTTAAAACATTTTACAACCTCTGTGGAAATAACTGTTTTGCCGTCCTCCAGTCCATAAGTATCATGAATGATGCGGAGGTTCTGATCCACCAGAATAATACGTCCCTGATAAATTTCAGCAATCTGTGCCGCCTCTTCGACAACCTCCTCACTGTCGTGATCCACCAGATAACCGGAGGACACCACCAGATTGGAGATCATGGTCCCGTAGGACTGCAGCTCATCGACACGCTGGGACACCAGCTTTGACTCATATGCATTTGTAATAATTATAGAAAAGATATACAGGGGAACCAGTCCCATCATCAAAAATACAATCAGTACCTGTATCCGCATACTACGGAGAAAATACAGAACTTTGCCAAGAAATTGTTTCAAAGCGCACCCTTCCCTGCCATTTGAAGCATTTATTTTAGTAATCCGGAAGTCGCAGCCGGTTTATTTCTGAAAATAATAGCCAACGCCCCATTTTGTATGTATATACTTTGGATCGCTTGGTTTGTTTTCGATTTTTTCACGGAGACGGCGGATATGGACATCCACTGTTCTGACATCTCCCGGATAATCATAGCCCCAGACGGTATTTAACAGTTCCTCACGGCTGTAGACTTTATTCGGGTGAACCATCAAAAGCTCCAGAAGATCAAATTCCTTTGCAGTCAGGTTCACTTCCTTTTCGTCGATATAGGCTCTGCGGCTATCGCAGTCTACCTTTAATACATCATATGTAAGAAGCTTTGGATTTTCGTCATGGGAGTGACCTGCATTGCTGCGACGGATAATTGCTTTGATCCTGGCCTTTACCTCCAGAATATTAAATGGTTTGGTGATATAATCATCCGCACCGTATTCGAGACCAAGGATCTTATCCATATCATCGCCCTTTGCGGTCAGCATGATGATTGGAACATCAGAAAATTCCCGTACCTGCTGGCAGACTTCAAAACCGGTGAGAACCGGAAGCATCACATCCAGTAATACAACATCATATTCATTCTTCTGGATCAGATCCAGAGCCTCCTGCCCGTCATAGGCACAATCTACATCCATTCCATCCTGTTCCAGACTGAAACGGATTCCTTTTACAATAAGCTTTTCATCGTCAACAACCAGAACCTTTCTCGCCATAACGCTCCCCCTAAACCTTTCATTAATTCTTTTACACTGTGATCTGATCTTTGATCCGGTTATATATCCCCTCTTTAATCCCGGAAATCTTCATAATATCCTCAACAGAAGCAAAGCTTCCGTTTTCTGTGCGGTAATCGATGATCAACCGGGCTTTTGCCTCGCCAATCCCGGCAAGCGTCATCAATTCCGCCTGATCCGCCTGATTAATATTGACTAGTCCGGCTTCCCTGTCTCCCCCGACAGATTGTTTCTTGACTAAACCGTAGTCTTTCCTCTTTTTTGGAATCGTAATCTGCTCCCCGTCATTTAACGGCCGTGCCTGGTTGATCGCAGCACGGTCTGCTTTTTTGCGAAAACCGCCTGCTGCTTCCACGGCGTCACAGACTCTGGCATCTCCTGTAAAGCGGTAAACCCCCGGATTTTTCACGGCACCGCAGATATATACTGCACATTCCCCATTATCAGCAGTATCCTTGTCCGCAGACACATCTCCCGTCAAAGACGGAGCAGGTGTGTCCCGGCCGGATATCCATTCCTGTGTATTTGGGGCTGATCCTGCTGTAGATCTCATATAGAACCAGCCGGACAGCACCAGAAAACAGATACATATTCCTATTGTGATCAATGTTTGACGTTTCATAATACCTCCTACGAATGAAATTCATAGCAGATATATGTCATTTTAATTGCGAACCTATCTCTATTCTAACGATTCCCGCCAAAAAAACAATAGCCACCGGGAAAAAATTTATTAATTTTTTTTAAAAATTATGATCCCTGCCAAAAAGAGTGCAGTTCCCAAAAGCTTCAACCAGTCAAAGCCTACGCGTTCCACACCAAATAGTCCAAAAACCTCGATCAGATAGGCTGTGATCAACTGGGCCGCGACGATCAGCATAACTGCTTTGGCGGGACCAAGCTGATTCATGCCGATAATGACGGTGTATGTGATAAAGGCGCCAATGACACCGCCTAACAGCATATAACGTGGATGAACACGCATAATACCGGCAATCTGTCCGTCTCTTCCCGTCAGAAACCAGGCTGCGATACAGACGATCAAGGCAGTAAGCTGCACAAAGGCAGCGGAGATCCAGACGCTGGTTTGTTTTGTTACCTCTGTGTTAAACACTCCCTGCACACTCATCAGAACACCTGAGATCAAAGAAATGATCATTCCCCACATAGAAGAACCTCCCTTCATTTTGGTTAGTTTTCCCATAATAAAAAGATCTATACACAACAAACGGGTCTTTCGGACCCGTTTGTTGTGTATGTATGTTCATTTGTATCAATCGCTGTATTTGTAGTCTATGCTTCTTTTTCGGTAAAGATTTCATCAAGGATACGACACATTTCGTCAATATGCTCTTTCTCTGCAATCAGAGGAGGAACAATACGGATAATATTGGTACCGGCGGAAATCAGGATCAGTCCCCTTTCCTGGGCGGCACCCACAATATCTCCTGCCGGAATATCGGATTCGATCCCCTGCATAAAACCGATGCCGCGAACCTCCTTCATGGATGCATGCTTTGCAGCAAGTGATTCCAGCTTTTCCCGGAGGTAAGGGCTAAGCTCTTTGACATGTTCAACAATATGCTCTTTTTTGAAAATTTCAAATACCTTGCAGACAGCCGCTGTTGCCAGTGGATTACCGCCATAGGTTGTTCCGTGGTCTCCCGGAACTAAAGCCCGTGCAATCTCTTCTCTGGCTGCAAAAGCACCTACCGGCACACCACAGCCCAGTGCCTTTGCACTGGTAATGATATCCGGCTGGATACCGTAATGCTGGAATGCAAACATTTCACCGGTTCTGCCCATACCGCACTGGATCTCATCCAGGATCAGCACAATGCCATTCTCATCACAAAGAGCACGAACCCCTTTCATAAATTCCTCTGTAGCTGGATGGATACCGCCCTCTCCCTGCAGGGACTCCATAATAATAGCACAGGTATCCGGTGTGATCAGAGCCTTAACGCTGTCTAAATCATTATATTTTGCAAAAGAAACGCCGCCGATCAATGGCTCGAAGGGTTCTCTGTAATGCTTTGTACCGGTTACAGACAGGGCACCCATGGTACGACCGTGGAAAGAATGTTCCATAGCAATGATCTCACCTTTATTGTCGGGGGTTTTGGTGCGGACATATTTACGTGCCAGTTTTAATGCTCCCTCAATGGCTTCTGCTCCGCTGTTGGTAAAGAAAACACGGTCCATTCCCGATGCTTCACAGAGATAACCGGCAGCCTTGACGGCAGGCTCATTAAAGTAAAGATTAGAAATATGGATCAACTGATCCACCTGATCCTTCAATGCCTGTTTGTACTCGTCGTTGCTGTAGCCAAGGTCAGAAACGGCAATGCCGGCACCCATATCAAGATATTTTCTGCCTGTATCGTCAATGAGATACATTCCTTCCCCTTTGACAAATGTTATTTTACGATTGTAAGTATGTATAAAATGCTGATCTGCTTTCTGAATATCCATATTCATCCTCCGTTCTGTCAATTTTCAATCCGGTCCCTGCATATATCCCGGTATTTATCCGTTTATATTGAGTAAAATCATTAAATGCGTTCGTTTTCGTAAAGACCGCCTTCTGTGTCAATGATCGCCGTTCCGATACCTTTTTTGGTAAAGAACTCCAGAAGAAGACAATGCTCAATACGTCCATCCAGGATATGTACTCTTCCAACACCGGCATTGACTGCATTCACACAGTTTGTAACCTTTGGCAGCATACCACCGCTGATGGTACCGTCTTCAATGAGATTATGGGCATCTTCAAGACTCATCACAGAAATCAGGGTCGAAGGGTCCTTTGGATCCTTGCAGACACCCTCAATATCTGTCAGGAATGCAAGCTTTTCTGCTCCCAGAGCACCGGCAATGGCACAGGCAGCATCATCAGCATTGATATTGTAGGTCTCGCCATCCTCACCGAGACCGATCGGTGCGATGATCGGAATAAAATCATTGGCAAGCAGGGTATCGATCACGAGAGTATCTACCTTCTTAACATCTCCCACATAACCGATATCTTTACCGTTTGGCTTTTTCTGATCCACCTGCAGAAGTCCTCCATCTTTTCCGGAGATACCTACTGCCTTAACGCCCAGACGTTCTACCATCTGTACCAGATATTTATTGAGACGGTTTAATACCATTTCTGCAATTTCCATGGTTTCCTTGTCTGTTTTACGGAAACCATCAACAAATTCCGTTTCCTTTCCTACCTTGTCAATCCACTTACTGATCTCCTTGCCACCTCCATGAACAATGATCGGCTGCATACCAACCAGCTTTAAGAGGGCAACGTCCTGAATCACACTTTCTTCCAGCTTTTTATCCAGCATGGCACTACCGCCATATTTGACAACAACGATCTTATTATTGAAATCACGGATATAAGGAAGGGCCTCGATCAGAGTTTCTGCCTTTCCTACGATCTCACTCATATATGTACTTTTTTCTTCTGCACTCATTTTAATCCTCCATTGACTGCGGGCAGAATTATAAATTCTGCTTTGTTGTTTATATTCAATGATCTGGTCTGTTTCTCGGAATAACGCTTTTATTTATGGGAATACCGGAGGCATTTCCAGACCGAGATTTTCAGGAAGTCCAAATAACAGATTCATATTCTGGACAGCCTGACCGGCAGCGCCTTTTACCAGATTGTCGATGGCACCCATCATAATGACACGGTTGGTACGCGGGTCGATCCGGAAATTAACATCGACAAAGTTGCTGCCCTCTACCCAGCGTGTCTCCGGGCAGACATCTTTATCAAGAACACGGACAAAATACTCCTCTTTGTAATATTTATCATAGATGGCTTTCACATCCTCGTAAGTGACATTCTTTTTCAGAGAAGCATATGCAGTAACAAGGATACCTCTGTTCATTGGCACCAGATGAGGGGTGAAGTTCAGAATCACATCTTCTCCTGAGGCATAGCTGAGCTGATCCTCGATCTCCGGGGTGTGGCGGTGAGTTGTCACACCATATGCTTTAATGCTTTCATTAACCTCGCAATACAGATTGGCAACCTTGGCACCACGTCCGGCACCGGAGGTTCCTGATTTGGCATCAATGATCACGGTACTCATATCAATAATTCCCTCTTTGGCAAGGGGATAAACAGACAGAATGGAGCATGTCGGGAAACATCCGGGATTAGCGATCAGACGTGCCTTTTTGACATCCTCTCTATTGATCTCGCAAAGACCATATACAGCCTCTTTTATAAAATCCGGACTTTCATGATGGATTCCGTACCATTTTTCATATTTGTCTACATCCTTGATTCGGAAATCTGCGCTGAGATCCACAATCTTTACCTTTGACAAAATTTCCTCGTTTACCAGTGAGCCACATAAGCCCTGAGGTGTGGCAGTAAATATAACATCCACCTGATCTGCAAGTTCTTTCATATTTTCTCCCTTGCAGATGTCTTCTACTAATTGGAACATATTTCCAAAAACTTCACTATATCGCTTGTCAATATAGGAGCGTGAGCCATACCAGACAATTTTTGCCTCTGGATGGCGAAGTAAAATACGCACGATCTCCTGTCCTGCATATCCTGTTGAACCGATAATTCCTACTCTGATCATAATCAACCTCCTATATTATCTCTACATATTCGTGTTATGTTTTTCGTAATACGAACAGGTTACCAAAAATCATAACGGTGTTTATTATACGCCTAGAACACCGATTATGCAACAAAAACAAAAATTATGAAAAGAGTTTGAATAAAAAAGCCACACAAATTTTTCTGTGTGGCATAAATGGTTTACTATTTAATACAGATCAATTCCCATATTGGCTAACCGGGTCAGTACTGTGGAGATTGGAAGTCCCACGACATTATAATAATCTCCGGCAATATCCTGAATATATGCAGCACCACGGCCCTGAATGCCGTAGGCGCCTGCCTTGTCCATAGGTTCTCCTGTTTTTATGTAAGCATCGATCTGTGCTGCTGTCATTGGGATCATATCAACAATGGTCCGGACATGGAAGGTATCGATCAGTCCTTTTCCTTCCGGGGAGACTGAGATCAGGGTAACACCGGTATATACTTCGTGGCGGTTTCCCTGAAGCATCTGAAGCATTTTCGCTGCTTCTGCCTCATCGGACGGCTTTCCCAGAATGCTATTGTCCTTTACAACGACAGTATCCGCACCGATAATGACGAAATTCTTTGTAAGACGTTCGGCGATATCTTCTGCTTTGGCGGCAGATAATGCTTCCACCAGTGCAGCAGGTGTGTCAGCATGAATCACATCTTCATCAATACTGCTCGGCATCACTTCGTAGGAAATCCCTACTTGTGACAAAATATCCTTTCTGCGGTCTGATGCGGATGCCAGAATAATCTTTGTCATAATTCAGACTCCTTCCGTTTATTTGAAACGATTGCGTAACAGAGACGGATCCTGTTCCAGATGCGCATAATCATTGAAGCGGTCCAGAAAAAATCCATTTTTTTCTTCATCATAGTGAAGCTGGGTGATGCTGCAGTTTTCCAGAGAAGTGCCAAACATTAAACGTTTTGCAAAATCTCCTCCAAAAAGAGCGGTCAGTAAAATACGGATCACACCGCCATGTGTGACAACGGCAATATTCAGATATTCTGATTCGATCCATTCCTGAATGACAGGCATGACTCTGGCAAGGACACTTTCTCCGGTTTCTCCCTGTGGATACCAGATTTCTTCGGTTGGAACAAAAAAATCACCGATAAATTCGTTGACTTCGTCCAAGGCGTTGCCCTTCTGCACTCTGCCCTCTGCAAAACGGTCCATCTGCTCCTGATAGTAATCGTCATAAAAGCGTTTTACTACGGCATCCGGCTGGCCGGTAAGCTCTCCAAAGTCTACTTCTGCCAGTCCGGGCCGGATCTGCAGATGCTCTAGCAGTGCCGGCTGCCCGGCAAATGCAATTTTGGCCGTCTGCTCTGCGCGGATCAGATCGCTGCAGTATAATGCGTCCACGGGATAATTTTTCATGCGCTGTCCCAAAAGGGCAGCCTGACGTTCCCCCTCCGGTGCCAGATCAACATTTACGTTACAGTCAGAACTGCTCTGTCTGCCATGACGTATCAGATAAATGTTCATTGTGTTTTTTCCTCACTATCCTTCCCTTGAGACATCTTTTTTTCGGATGCCTTATTTTGTTTCTTTTTGGCTTTCGGTGTTGTTTTTATTTCTTCCATCAAAGAATCATAGGACACAGTTCCCAGCGGAATAATATCCTCTTCAAACAATTTATTATCAAATAATGGATCCGTGTCCTTCTGCTCGGAGAGGAGCTTTTGATAAATCTCCTGTCGACTGGTATAATCCGTTTTTTCGATGGAGCGGATTTCAATAGCACTGGAATAGGCATAACCATCCAGCCAGTTATTTACAATGTCATCCCAGTTGTCAAAACTTTTGCGGAGACGGGAGGCTGACGGTTCCAGTACAGCCTGCGCCTCATCCAGGTTAATATAATCCGCAATATAGCCCCACTGTGCCAAATGGGAAATGCGGCACAGATCCCATGAAAGAAGTCCTTTTTTGCCCCATGTATCAGAGATATACTGCAGATTGTTATAGTGGGTCTTTAATGCTCCACTCACCTGATTCAGTGCTTTTTTGCGTTCCCTGGCAGAAAGCGCCTTTAAGTCTTTTGCCTCCCTGCGGTAGTCCTTCCGGCTTCCTGTATTTTGTAAAAAACGAATCTGCTTTAACAGATCCTTCCGGCTGGATATGTTCCAGCTTGATTTCAGAATGTTTCTGGCAGCCTTTTTGTTGGCATCTGTCGCTTCATAACCACCAAAATAATAAGGATTTCCGTCGTTAATGGAGATCAGAACAGCTCCCATAGCCCGTCCCCAGGCACCAAGATTGGAATCCTCATTTTCGTTATGTCCTGTCATAGACTCTGCTGCCTGAGTACTCTGCGGAGAATTGCCGGAGCTGTCTGTGGATGTTTGTTTGTCGTTGGAACAGCCGGTCAAACCTCCAAGGATCAGGCAGCCGGTTAAGATCCAGGTGATAAAACAATGCTTTTTTTTCATAGTAATTATTAAGCCTTTCTTTCATCTTCGAAATCGATCATATACTGCAGTTCGCTTCCGTCGGCCGGAGCTGCACCGAAATCTCGTTTGGAGCCATCCGGCAGAGCCTCAAACAGCTGTGCCTCTCCCGCATTCTCACCCTTTACAACGGCAAAATAGCGAATCGAATCGTCTAATGGATTCCATCGGATCAATATGATCGGACAGATTCCGGCATATATATGCTGAGAAGGCATAGTAATACGGATCACCGTAAGATCTTCTCTGGCATTGATGGACAGAAAATCAAAATCGTCTTCCTCATAAGGGCATGGGAGTAATTCAGGATAAGCTTCTTTATATAGCTGAAGCATCTGGAAACCGCAGTCCTCCCGCAATAAATGTATTGCCTCAGATCTTTTCTCAAACAACATTTCCGGAAGCAGCTCTGCCTCTACTCTCTGGCGGGCAATAGCATGAAGCTGTGTCTCCGTCAGTTGTGGCGGCTGTGCATTCTGGTCACCGGTGTTTTTATTAACATTCAGAGGAATCCCCTGATCAAAGGCATTTAATATGATGCCTTCAATGGTTTCATCTCCGCCCACCAGATCAAGACAGGTGGAAAAAGGAATCGTCAGAATCAGAGGAAACTGCTGATCTCCTTTGATCGCCTGCTCCTGTGATGTAAAAACCGGAAGAAAACGTTTGCCCTGATTATTTTGTAATACAGCCGGACGTGGAGAAATCCCCTCCGGTATCTTCTGCTCTTTTCCGGCGGCAGAGGCTATCTTACGGATCAATGCCGGGTCTGTATCGGGAGGAAACGCTGCCGGTACATATAAATTGCTTTTTTCCAGACATTTTACCAGCCGGTCTAAATGTTCTTTTGTATTTTCTTTGCGTAAAAGGCTGGCAAGCTGTTCCAGCTCCTTATTTTCCAGATTACTCACGTAAAATCTTCCTTTCTGTTTAGTGCTTCATTTTGAAAAGTTCACTCATTTTATCCTTATCCATATCGCTGTAATAGCCATACTGCAGGATCTCATAATCATCCAGCAGAGTTTTGATGGTATCGGTCTCATCCTCATTGTAATTATGCCATTTTCCGTCTGTGTCCATATAACCGTTTACATTCATAGCAGGTACTTCTTTGGACAGCTTCTCCAGATATTGATTATATAGAGGCAGTTCAATTCCTGCCTGCTTCAGGATCATATTTTCCAGATAATTGTTACTGATCACCGCATTCTGCTCCTCCTGAATATCATAATTTGCCCATATGATAAACGGTACAGCATAACGCTTCTGGATATCCTCAAGATCCCAGTCGCTCTGCGTTTTTCCGAGAAGCTCCTCATAGAAAGAGGTTTCAATGGACGGAAAATGATCGCCAAACATACAGATGACCGTTGGCTCTGTCTGCTTGGAAAAATAGTCGATCAGATACTGGAATGCCTGGTCGGATACATGAATGGCTGAAAGATATTCTTTTGCTTCCGTATAATAGGAGCCCTCCACAGAAACAGGTGTTTTCCAGTTGGTATTGGTCAGATAACCACCATGATTCTGAATGGTCATGTCAAACAGATATAGCGGTTTATCTCCTTTATTCTCATATAATTCAATGACCTTTTTGTAGCTTTCCTTGTCACTGATATAGCGGACATATTCCGGCTTTTTGAAATTATCGATGGTAATAAAATCATCGAATTTCATACTCTTGTAGGTGGCAACACGATTCCAGTTTGCACCACTACTTGGATGGACAGCTTTACAGCTATAGCCAAGCTCCTTCAGATAAGAAGGCAGCGAGAAAGTGGAATTATGCATAAACTGCTGGTAAACATTGCAGCCGCTTGGGAAAAATGCCATACTATTTCCTGTCATTGCCTCAAACTCGGAATTACTGGTGCCGGCACCGAATACGGATACATAATCCCGTCCTTTGATGGTGTTTTTCTTCAGACTGTGTATAAACGGAAGAGGATCCATATTATATCGCATATCTCCCACCAGTGAAAAATCTGCAAGACTTTCATTCATGATCAGAATGATATTTGGCTTTTTGCCCTTCATCGAGGTGTTACTCTGGAATGAAGCGTTTGTCGGCATATCCTGTGTTATTCCCTTGCCGTCCTCCAGTTTTACGGAGGTCGTTTCCTGCGTGGAAGCAGGGACAGAAGACGTATCCTTCAAAATCTCTGCCACTTTATCCTTAGAATATCCCGATGGTGTGGAAACCCGCAGATAATGGAGATTAATGAAATAATTCATATAAAATCCATTGGCTTTGCAGGAGGACACTTTATTCCAGACATTATCCTCAATACCGCATGCCGGCAGAATATTGGTATTATACAAAATACCAATAATCGCAATGCCTGGCACTAAAGTGGAAGCAAAACGTATCACCTTTTTAGATATAGTCCGCTTCTGATGTTTGAAGCGTGTCCGGAAGATCAGGATACACCAGATTGCAAAGGCCGGAAGGACTACAAACTGTGCCGGTGTCAAAGAAAATGTATAGGTAGATGCAACCTCTGTGGCTGTTGCGACACCAAGGATGTCTGCCGGCAGAAATGGAGTTCCACGGACATTCATAATAAAAAGATTGGCAAGACCGATCGGGAACAGGATCAGATCCATTGCCAGCATAGCAATACCGGCATTTCCAATCAGTGCAGTAAACAAAAATTCAAGCGCACCCAGAAGGATCCATGTAAACAGCCATACATTTGGCAGGATCGTCAGAAATGTCCCGTTCATCATTTCCAGCATTGATGCAAGGAAAAGAGGATTTAAAATAATGATCAGTATCCGGACAACCAACAGCACGGATGGATCGCTGAGTACCCATTTCACGAAATTACGAGGAGAACGGCGTGTGGTTCTCTTATGCTTTTTGCTATGTTTGATCTCCTTCTGGCGGCGTTTGTAATAACGGGCAGAATATTCAGTCATACGCTCAAATATGATCACGAAAAGAACAAGTATTTCTAATACAAAAAGCACCATTGGGAAAAGCTGGCGATAGCTGTATGAATAAGAAATATTCATAGACTTTGCGTGTGTCTGCATTTTTAAGGTAGACATATAGGTATTAGGATCTGTACGGTTTGTGGTATTGACCGTAGGTATCAGTGCGTATGGTGTATCATCACTGCTGCAGGTCATACGGATACAACAGGTTACCCCTTTCGGGATCACGACTGCCTGATCCATATTTACTGTAAATTCAGCATTGGGCGTGATATCCTTGACTTCAACATCTTCACTGAATACCACATCGTTATTTCCATCCATCACCTGAATATGAAGAATATCTCCCACCTTGTCCTTTTTGAAGGAGCCAAAGCTGATGGAGAAAGAATTCAGAACGACTCTCCGGTCAAAACAGAATTTTTGACGGATCACCTCTGTATCCGGCAGAATTCCAATAACTGCACTGTTACTGTTGCCAGCTTCGGTAGTTACCTGCTGTAAGGAAACCAGGGAGCCGGTCAGATAATACTGCAGTCCCAGAAGCCCAATCATTAATATACAAAAAAAAGCGACTCTTTTTCGAGTGAATTTAAAATATTTACGAAACATAGTGTTTATTATCCTTCTTCCGTATTTATAATATTTTTCCCGATTTTCGGAAAAGCAATCCATCCTTTATGATACTGTTTCTTATCTGTTCTTGTCAATGAAAAAGATGTGAATTTTTTCTAACAAATTTTTGTATTCTTTGATCCCACGTATGCAATTTCTGCGTTTTTTGATATCCGTTTTCCGCGATCCATTCGATCCGGTCTATGTCTTTAAGAAGCTTTAAAATCTGCATGGCTGCCTCTTCCGGTTTGTTTTTGTCGTATACAATCAGATCCTCTCCTACACGAAATTGCTCTGAAATATAATCACAGCCATCCGTAACGGCAACGCTCCGGTTCATCATGGCATTCATTACACGGTCATGCGGGCCGTCCTGAAATAACGGCTGAACATTCAGGATCAGTTTGCTTTTGGTTAATGCATTCAGCTGTTTTGTATAGCTGCAGGGTGGATGGATCACCAGACCTGAAGAATAAGGGGTATCATACATCTCCCATCGGAATCCCATAACGTGAACGCATATACCAGCCTCCAGAAGGGCCTGCAGAATCTTCTCCCGGAACCATTCCCGGATATACCGGTCGATCAGACGGGATTTGTGCATTCTCAACGGAAAGAAATCCGTATCCGGAAGGATTTCCTGACGGTAGAGCTGTTCAATCGTGTCACGACTCCCCTGTCTGAGCTTAGACAGAATATGCTCCGTCATCTCCCACTGGTCACTGCTTATGTCTTCCATCTGCTCCCGGTAGTAATCAAGAGGTGTGTAGGTTCCCGGAAAAAGCAGATCTATCGGGCGGTTCCTTACCGGGCTATCGGAAGAAATGCCCGGAGTAAAGGTATCGGCCGGGATTCCTGCAAAGGGAAAGAAAATGGCCTCCCTGATATGAGGATAACAGGTCTCAATATATTTTTGATGATACCGGTCCAGACAAAGAACATAATAATTCCGCAAAGGAATCTGCAGGGAATAATGAAGATGCATGGGATGATCTATGATCATATGAAAAAACGGTGCATCAAAATAATCGAGATAATACCTATCATCCAGCATAACATTAGGCAGGCGGGAATTGATATCAAAAATACCGTCAAAATGTTCTCTGGTCAACGCACGAAGCTCTTCTTCCTGACCTGCAATATCTTCTGACAGCAAAAAAGGCCTTACAGAAATGCCCTGCCGTTTCATGGAACGGCAAAGCATTTCCGCAAAGCACCATGACGAATCATAACTTAAGCGTTTTGACTGGAATATCAATACTTTCATTTGGATTCATCCTTTTGATTTTTTTTGGCAGAGGAATAATTTCCTGCTGCAATATCACGAAAAGCCTTCTGGTTCTTTTTCTTTTGGACATCAGCAGGAGTTCCGCCTGTTTTTAATCCCTGATAAATCTTTACACCAAGTGCAAGTACAAGGACACCGTATACAAAAAGAATAATCTCTGTCGGAACCAAACTGATCGCTCCCTTCTGATATAAAGCAGCGGGAACATCCATCAGAAAATGAAGGGCAACCGCAATCCAGTACATGTATTTTTTGCCGGCTACATACACTGCCTGAAATACCAGGATCGACAGACCAATCTGAACCATCAGGGCAGAAATACGTTCTAGACCTGCCATATAGCAGGTAAGCTGTGTTACACCTTTTATGTTGGAGATCAGCTGTTTTAATGCCGCTACCGACTGGGCATTATCCTTATATGCAGCAAGCATTTTGTCCATGGAACCGCTGTTGATCAGCTGACCATAGGCATAATACTGGATATATGTAACACCGAGAACAAGAATGCACTCGATACCGCCATGACCGATACCGTAGGTAACGGCTGTTTCTTTGTTGGGATGCTTGGTCAGTACAAAACGAAACGCCAGATAACGTCCGGTTTCCTCAAAAAGGGCTGCTACCAATGCGGCATAAACGGTATATAAAATAATATTTCCGTTGATTGCTTTCGATACCGGATTGCTGGATAAAAGAAAAAGAGAATGTGGGATCATTTCCAGCATTCGGGAAAAGGTGATAAATACCATAATACCCACAAAAAAAGGGACCAGACTGCGTTTTGTATACATTTTCCATGCCACAATGAGTACCACAGGGATCGTAATCGCCAGCAGTCCTGTCTGAAGCATTGCATTTAATAAGCTTTGTTCAATCATTATAAACTCCTTATTTCCTTATTTTTATTAAGAGTAACACACCCTGCTTTTTATTGCAAATTATATTAAAATCGTTTATGATTTTTTAAGATAATCCCATAGCAGGTAAAAGGATTCTGCTATGGCAGTTTCAGAAAGGAATGAGCTTACAATGAAAAGCAGTACAGAATTAAAAAAAGACATTATGGCAATAGACCATAGGGGCTATCCGGGATATAAAGGGCTGCGGGGCAGCTATCGGTTCGGGAATTTTATCCTGTCCATTGACCATGTACAGGGAGATCCCTTTGCGTCTCCATCCCATCTGTCCGTTATCGTAGACGGAAGTAAGGCGGGATTTCCAAAGGAGTATTATGCCGGACAAATTCAGAGAATCACACTGCAGGATCATCTGACCAGACTATTTTCAAAAACATTGGATCCCCTCTCGTTTAAGGCAAAAGGATCCGGAAAAAGCGGTCTGTTATCGGTCTCCCACTGTGGCCAGCAGGTGCTGGAACGAACTGCCTGCGAGATTGACAGGGATGGTTGTGTGACAATCCGTTTTGAAGCCGGTTTTCCGGCCAACGGACGTTCTGTCAATGCCGGAGAGCTGATCAAAATGCTGTTTGATTTTGTTCCGGAGGCAGTGGATCGTGCATTGTTTTATGCAAAAGTTAATCACAATGCTCTTCAGAAGGCAATTGAGCTGGCCGAGGATCAGCAGTATATCCGCGAACATCTGGAGGAAAAGGGGCTGACTGCTTTTCTGGCAGACGGAGCTATTCTGCCGAGAGAAAGCGGAATTTCGGATCGTCCTATGAAAGGAGCGGTTCCCTTCAAGAGTCCGGACAGCCGGAGGGTATCTTTTACTCTCCCACACCATGGCGAGATTTCCGGTATGGGTATCCAAAAGGGTGTGACTCTTTTTGTAGGTGGTGGTTATCATGGAAAATCCACTCTTCTGCAGGCGTTGGAAATGGGCGTTTATAACCACATCCCAGGGGACGGCAGGGAGTTTGTGATCTCAGATGATACAGCCTGGAAGCTTCGGGCTGAGGATGGACGCAGTATTTCCCAGACAGATATTTCGCCGTTTATCAATCATTTACCAAATAAAAAGGATACGGTTCATTTCTCCACAGAGGATGCCAGCGGAAGCACGTCTCAGGCAGCCAATCTGATGGAAGCATTGGAAAGCGGCACGCAGCTTTTTCTGATCGACGAGGATACCTCTGCGACCAATTTTATGATCCGGGATGAGCTAATGCAGAAGGTTATCTGTCGTGAGGAAGAACCGATCACGCCATTTATCGAGCGGGTACGGAGTATGTATGAGGATCTGGGCATCTCTTCTGTGATCGTGGCCGGAAGCTCCGGTGCGTTTTTCCAGATTGCCGATACAATTATACAGATGAAAGAATACGTTCCCTATGACATTACAGAGAAGGCAAAGGAGGCTGCAAAGGAATATTCGGCATTGAATCTACAGCCTGCTTTCCCTGTTTCGGAGAATATCCGTAAACCAAAAGCAAATCAGGCATTAAAAAAGGATCCCCGGCTGAAAATGAAAACCATGGGTACCAATGAAATGCTTCTTGCAAAGGATTCCATTGAACTGCGTTATCTGGAGCAGCTGATTGACGGGGAACAGACCAATGCTCTGGCGTATGGCCTGAAATATCTGGAATTAAACCGGATGAATGGAGCAAAATCGGTGCCACAGCTTCTGGATGATCTGGAACATATGATTCAGACAAAGGGATTAGCCTCTCTTTTTGACAGAGAGTATGTCCGCTCCGGTCTTGCCATGCCACGGCGTCAGGAAATGGCGGCTTGCCTGAACCGGTATCGGAAATTATATTTTTAAACGAAAAAATATTTTGAACAAAAGACGATTATAATTTATAAAAACCGGATGGTTCATAAGAAATCATCCGGTTTTTATATTGCGTTTATGTTATTTATTCTGTTCGTTTAAAGGGACATCTTCTACGATCCGTCCCTTTTCCAGATTCGGCTGCAGGAAGTTTTCTTTGGCATATTCCCATAATACTTCGGAACCTTTGGCTGTGTTTTTGTTGCGGCCAAGGATCTGGCTGAGACGGATTCCTCTGTCTGCCCAGCTTTTGCCATCGGTCGCAGCATTAAGCATCATTGGCTGCAGATTGTCCATGGTTCTGGCAAAACGGGATTCCGGCGTGTTTTCTGCCTCAAACTCCTCCCAGATTTCACGGAATTTCTTTCCCTGATCCTCCGGAAGCATCTGAAATAAACGATCTGCCGCAACAAGCTCACGTCTTTTCTGTGTTTTTTTGCCCTCTTCATCATATGCATAAGTATCTCCGGCATAAATTTCCACCAGATCATGGATCAACAGCATGGTCATGGTTCGGAGAACATCAATCTCTTCATTGGCGTATTCGCTGAGAAGCACCGTCATTACAGCCATATGCCAGGCGTGTTCTGCGTCATTTTCCTTGCGTGTGGCACCGGTCAGCCAGGTCTGCCGCCCAATAAACTTTTCTTTATCAATTTCCCGGCAGAATGCAATCTGCTGTTCTAATCGTTTTTCGTCCATTTTATTCACTTCCTGTTCTTTATCCTAATAATCCGGTACTAAAGTAACGTTCCATGCGGTCAGCCAGAACTGTGGCGATCACTTTGTCAGAGCCATATCTGGCGGCTATCTGTTTGCAGGCCCAGATATTTGCTCCGGAGGAGGTGCCACATAACAGCCCCTGTATTTTCGCGAGCTCTCTGGTGGTCCGGATCGCATCCTCATCGGACACCTCTACCACCTCGTCGATCAGTGACGTATCCAGAACAGCAGGAATAAAGCCATCTCCGATTCCCTGAATCTGATGGATCCCCGGCTTATCTCCATGAAGTGCGGAGACATTTTGGGGTTCCACTGCGACGATCTTGATATCAGGATTTTGATCTTTCAGATAACGCCCGATCCCCTGCAGGGTGCCGGCACTGCCAAGACCCCCTACAAAAATATCGACTTTGCCATTCAGCTCATTGTAAATTTCCGGTGCCGTGGTCCGATAATGGATATCCGGATTTGCGGGATTTTCAAATTGCTGGGGCATAAATCCCTGATCTCCCAGCTCGGCCAGAAGACGTTCGGCTTCCTTTACAGAACCACCAATGCTTTCCTTCGCCGGTGTCAGTACCAGCTCTGCTCCGAGACATTGAATGATCTTCTTTCGTTCCTCACTCATATTTTCCGGCATTACAATGATCACACGGTAGCCTTTTCGGACACCGACAAGAGCAAGACCTATGCCGGTGTTGCCGGAGGTTGGCTCGATGATCGTCATGCCTGGCTTTAATTTACCGTCTTTTTCAGCCTGTTCAACCATATTTTGGGCAACGCGGTCTTTAATACTGCCCCCCGGATTTAAAAATTCTGCTTTTGCATAAATCGGAAGTCCTGTGGACTCTTTTAAGCATATCATCGGGGTATTCCCAATGCACTCAATAATATTATGAATCATTTTTCCCTCTTTTCCGGGCAGTGTTTATGGATCATAGGGTTCATCCTGTCTTGCCGCTGCCACACATTGTGTTTGATATATTTTATGCAGTTAAGAAGAATCCTTTCCTTAACCAATAATTTCCGAAAGATTATTCTGGATGCCGGCAGCCACCTCCGGATCATTCATGGTATACACATGAATATGTTTGACACCGTTGGCGATCAGATCAATAATCTGGTCTGTGGCATAAGCGATTCCTGCCTGCTTCATTTTGGCAGGCTCATCCCCGAACCAGTCTACGATGGATTTAAAACGTGCCGGAACACAGCTTCCGGATAACTGGATACTGCGGGCTACCTGATTTTTTCTGGTGATCGGCATGATTCCGGCGATGATTGGAACCAGAATACCTGCCTCACGAAGACGATACAGATAATTATAAAAGATGGAATTATCAAAAAACATCTGTGTGGTCAAAAATTCACAGCCGGCATCCACTTTTTCCTTAATATGAAGGATATCCTCTGCTTTGGAAGAAGCTTCCGGGTGCCCTTCCGGATAACATGCTCCACCGATGCACATATCCGGTGCAAGACGTTTAATCTCACGTACAAGCTCAGCAGCATAGTGAAACTGATCCGGCAAAGGAAAATCCGCTTCTTTTGGAATGTCTCCCCGCAGAGCCAGAATATTTTCAATACCGGCGTCCCTCATCAGACCAATCTGGTTTTCAACGGTCTCTCGGGTGGAGGAAAGACAGGTCAGATGTGCGATGGAATTGACACCGTATGAATCCTTAATGTCCTGTGCAATCTGAATTGTGTATTTACTGTTTTTACCACCGGCAGCACCGTATGTAACACTCATAAAATCGGGCTTTAAAGCAGCAATTTCACGGACAGCTTCGTTTACTTTTTCAACTGCAGTAGTCGTTTTAGGTGGAAATACTTCCATAGACAGTGTGATTTTATCTGACTGTAATACATCTGTGATTTTCATATATTTTACCTCATTCTATCTCATATTTATAATACGTTTTTTTCTTCAAACAACTTATTTTAACATAATTTTTCCGAAATCTCAAATATCCGGCTTCCTGTCCTATAGGGGAAAAATATATTGGTTAATACTCCAATAAAAATCGCTGATATGGAATACAAAGATATCTCGTATTCCATATCAGCGACACATACAACAAAATTTTGTTAAATAATATATTATCTCATATCTCAGGCTGTATATCTTTTCAGGCTTTCCTCCTCGGACAGTCCGGCTTCGGCGCATGCCTCATACTTTTTCATAACACCGACTCCAAGGGCATATGGTCCGGTGTGCACACAGATCGTAGCACCAATCTGGACAATTCGCGATTCCTCTTCGCCGCCCATTTCCCGAATCATTTCATCAATCATCGTTTTAAATTGATATCCTTCCTCTTTATCATAGCCAAAGCCTACCGAAAAGATATAATCCTGTGGGTTTTCATGATTTTCTTCAAAATAAAGCTTTGTGAGCTCAATAACCTTTGCCATGGACTTCTTGCGGCTGCGGGCAACACCGGAGGAATCAATAGCCCCATCCTTTAATGTGATCATCGGTTTCAGACGAAGCATGGTACCTGCCATACCGGCCAGCTTGCCAATCCTGCCGCCATGCTGCAGATAGGTAAGATCTCCCACGGTAAAGAAAATACGTCCGCGGTCCATCATTTCTCCCTTGAGTACGGCTACAGTCTTTTCATAGGAATATCCGGCATCCCGCATCTTTGCGGCTTCAATTGCATAAATTCCCTGAGACACTGTAGCCTCCAGAGAATTGATCACAGTAATCTGCGCCTCCGGGTAATCCTCCAAAATGATCTCTCTGGCGTTGCAGGCAGAATTATACGCACCGCTCAGAGTATTGGTGATGGTCATACAGATGATCGCACGTCCTTCTTTTACATGAGGCAGAAAAGCATCTGCAAAATTCTGAACGGACGGAAGAGACGTCTTTGGATAGACATCAGGTTCCTTTACCATGCGTTCATAAACATCGCGAATATCAATCTCATCAATCTCCTTCTGATAGTTCTCTCCATCAAAAGATACATAAAAAGGTACTACCTGAATATTGTATTTCTCTCTTAATTCTAACGTCAGGTCACATGATCCGTCGCTGATAATCTGAAAATCCATAATCATCCCTCATACTTTCAAAAAAGGTTTTTTTGTCTTTACCACACAGTTTATACGCTCTGCACTATGTAGTAACAATAACTACATTGTAACATAACAAAAACCTCTGTCAATATTATTTACAAATAAATCAGGGATAATTCTTAGAAATTTAAGAATTATCCCTGATAAAAAGTATTCAAAGGAAGAATCTGCATTATTATAAAATTTTACTTCCGTTAGCCGTCAAACGGAAGCGTGCGTCGAGAATACCCGCTGCTCTCCGGCACATCTGCATTCTTTGTAAAAAAATATCAAAATATTCGTACATCGTGCAAATACTTTCGTCAATCTGAAGATTTAAGGATATTTGTTTTTTGGAATGACTGATCTTTAATCTGGACTCGGTAACGGCGTAATTGACACGGTCATGCATATCATATGCCGCTTTTTCCTTGTCACGTACCCGGTTGCGCCGCACATCTGTCTTATCGGCAAGAATCAATGCTGCAGATACCGGATCAAATGCGCCGCCGGTAGATTCATCATGGCTGGCAATTGCGGACATGATCGTAATGCGGTCTTCCATTGTTATATTTGTTTTTTTCATCCATTCATTGGCTAATAGTGCGCCATATTCTGCATGATGGCAGCGATTTACTGAGTTGCCGATATCATGCAGAAATCCTGCCATTTTAGCAAGCTCTATGGTATGTTCCGGGTAATCAAATTTTTTAAGGATCATCCCAGCCCGTTCCGCAACAAGAATACAATGTTTTTCGGAATGATCGGTATATCCCATTGCCCCCAGCTTTTCATTCCCTTTCTGAATATATGCTTTAATTTCTTTATCCTTTTTTAGTTCTTTATAGTTCATAACAATATCACAATTCCTTTGATTTATATTCTACAGACGATTGATCGCATCCATTGCAAGCTCCGAACGTTCACATTCTTCTGCCGATAAAGTGATCTGACAGCAATACGGACTTCCCTTCATATATTTAGCGGCATAACTCAGACCGTTTGTCTTCTCATCCAGAAACGGCTTGTCTATCTGCAAAGGGTCTCCAAGAAGAATGATCTTTGTCCCTTTTCCGGCACGGGTAATAATTCCTTTGATCTGATTTGGCGTCATATTCTGCGCCTCGTCAATGATCAGATAGGTTTCCACAATGGAACGGCCCCGGATAAAATTTAACGCTTCTGTCTGGATAATACCACGTTCAAAAATTTCCTGAATCTTATCATGTAATGCATTTTCGTCTTCATAACGTTTCTCTTCATCGGAGTCCAGAATCTGCTCCAGATTGTCTATGATGGGACGCATCAACGGTGCTATTTTTTCCTGTTCACCACCGGGAAGAAAACCTATGTCGTCATCAAATTGTGCATTCGGACGGCAGACAATGATACGGCGGTATTCCCCGGATGGGTTATTGTAAACCTTTTCCATTCCTACCGCAAGAGAATAAAATGTTTTTGCAGTGCCTGCCATTCCTTTAATAATGACAAGAGGGATTTCCTTTGCCGGAAGCATCAACGCCTCCTGCATAAAATACTGCCCCACATTCTGCGGCTTTACTCCATAGGGCCTGCTTTTTTTGTAGTGGAGGGGAATTACCCTTTCGCCCTGAATACGTCCAAGTAATGTTTTGCCTGAGGATTGATCCGGTGTCAGAATCATAAATTCATTAGCTTCTGTTTTCACCGGATAATGCTCTCCTTTTTCATCAGTAGTATAAATCATATCGAGAGAGAGTCCATGTTTTTTGAATTCTTTCACAGACTCCTCTGGAATATATGCGTTGGTACGTCCGGTATACTGGCGATCGTCCTCGGAAATCTGTTCCGTTGTAAAATCCTCTGCACGAATACCTAAAATCTGAGCTTTTAAACGCAATACAATGTCCTTTGTTACTAAAATGATCTGCTGGCCGCGTTTCTTCTGCTGATAGAGCCCCAGACATACCTTTAGAATTCGGTTATCCGCTTTATCATCCGGCAGATCCGGTGGCAATATAACATCGACAAAATTTTTTTCAATGCGGATTGTTCCTCCGTCCTCCAGCCGGACTCCCTTCAAAAGATCGCCCTGCATGCGGTATTTTTCCAGTATGCGAACAGCACTCCGGGCATTAGATCCCCTTTCCCCTTCTGTTTTTTTTAGAGAATCCAGTTCTTCTACAACAACCAGCGGTAGTACAACATAATTATCCTCAAAACATTGAAATGCATTGGGATTCTGAATCAATATATTGGTATCAATAACGTATGTTTTTTTCAAATATAATATCCCTCTTTCAATTTATTTATAGGTATAAGCTTATAAAATCATAATAAAAAACATATGTAAAATCCGCTATCCTGCTATTGTAAAAAAAATGTAAAACTAACCGGTTATCTCTCTTTGATACGTTTGTAAATCTGGATCAATATAGTAGGAATTACTGCCATGGAAAACATCAATCCATACAATGCTGGAAACATCGGTGCCACTTCAAAAATGCCATGGAGGGCCGGGATTACCAGTACGGTACCAAGCAGCAGAACACCGATGCAGAATGCACCCAGACTGTACCAGTTGCGCCGGAAACCGAGTTCAAAAATAGAGTGTTTGCTGCGGCAATTGAAGCCGTGAAATAATCGGGCCAGTGATAACGTGGAAAATGCCATTGTCATTGCTGTGGCGTGATTGATAGTGAATCCGACATGATATGCAAATATAGTGAAAAGACCGATCAAAAACCCCTGTACCAGAATCTGGAGACAGAATCCCCTGGTCAGGATACCTTCTTTTGGATCACGCGGTTTAACGGCCAGCAGATCATCTTCCGGCGGTTCCATTCCAATCGCCAGCGCCGGAAGGGAATCCGTCAGAAGATTGATAAACAACAAATGAACCGGCTGAAACGGTATCTCCAATCCACGCAGTGAAGTATACAGTACCACAAGGATTCCGGCCATATTGCCAGATAATAAAAATCCGATGGCATTTTTGATATTGCGATAAACATTTCTTCCGTTTGCTACTGCTTTAATGATCGTTGCAAAATTGTCATCTCCGAGGATCATGGATGCTGCGTCCTTTGATACCTCTGTTCCGGTTATACCCATAGCAACGCCGATATCTGCTTTTTTCAAGGCAGGCGCATCATTGACACCATCTCCTGTCATTGAAACGATCTGTCCTTTCTTTTGCCAGGCTTCTACGATGCGGATCTTATTTTCCGGAGATACCCTGGCATATACCGAGATATGTTCGATCTGTGCATCCAGCTCCTGATCACTCATTTGATCCAGTTCCAGACCTGTGACGGTCTGATCTCCCTTTCGGTAGATACCGATCTGCTTTGCAATGGCAGTGGCCGTTACACTGTGATCGCCTGTGATCATAATTGGTTTAATTCCCGCACGGATCGCATCCCGGACCGCCTTTACAGATTCTTCTCTCGGGGGATCCATCATAGAAATAAGACCTAAAAAGATAAAATCCTTTTCGGATTCTGTGGTTAAATGTTCCTGCCTGCCTGCTTCACGGTATGCAAATGCCAGTACCCGCAGACCATTTTCAGAAAACTGCTGGTTCTGTTTTTGGATTTGTTCCCGATCGGCTTCCATAAATGGACGGACACCATCTGCTGTCTGGATTTCTGTGATTCGTTCCAGCATAACATCCAAAGCACCCTTAGTGAAAATAATGTCTTTCTGATCAATCTGATACCGGGAGCTCATCAGTTTACGGGTAGAATCAAATGACAGTTCTTCGATACGGGGATATTTTTCACGAATCGGTATGTAATCCAGCCCGGAATCAGACAGCATATTTAAAAGAGCTGTTTCGGTAGGATCTCCAATACATTGTCCCTCTGCCAGATCGGAATCGTTATTCAAGATTGCATTCAAAAGCAGATATTTTTGAACAGGCTCCTGTAATGTCAGTTCTGCTGGAGTGATCGGTCTGCCTCCCGCATAGATCTTTCGCACGGTCATTTTATTCTGGGTCAGAGTCCCTGTTTTGTCCGAACAGATCACGGATACGCAACCGAGGGTTTCTACCGCTTTCAGGTCTTTGATAATGGCATTCTCCTTTGCCATTTTCTGGGTTCCCATAGCCTGAACGATGGTTACAATAGATCCCAGTGCCTCAGGAATTGCAGCTACAGCGAGGGCTACTGCAAATAACAGAGAGTCTAAAAGACCGGTACCACGAATAATACTAAGTCCGAATACAAGAACACATATGATCATAATGCCGGTTGCCAGCTTACGGCTGAACTGATCCAGACTCACCTGCAGTGGTGTTTTTTTCTCCCCGGAATCATTCATCAGCCGGGCGATTTTTCCCATTTCCGTATCCATTCCGGTTTCTGTTACCACGACAAGGGCTCTTCCGTAGGTGACGAGACTGCCGGAATACACCATATTGATACGGTCTCCCAACGTAAGATCTTCCTTTAAAATAATGTCTGACTTATCCACATTGGTGGATTCTCCCGTCAGAGCGCTTTCATTGACCTGAAGCGAATAATTATGCAGAATACGGCCATCTGCAGCAACCATATCTCCTGCCTCCAGAGAAAGAATATCTCCCGGAACGATATCTCTGGAATCAATTTCAATCCGGACATGATCCCGATAGACCTTTGCACTGGGTGAGGAAAGATTTTTCAGGCTTTCCAGAGACTTTCTTGCTTTGCTGTACTGTACGGTGCCGAGAATGGCATTTAAGATCAGTACTACAATGATAACGGCTGTGCTTTCCGGATTACCGGAAAGGGCTGAGATAACCGCTGCAATGATCAAAATGATCACCAGAAGATCCAAAAACTGTTCGCCAAATACCTGCAGAAGACTTTTCTTTTTGCCCTCCTCCAGAATATTGGGGCCGTATTGTTTTAGTCTCTTTGCTGCCTCTGCGCCGGATATTCCCTCCCCGGACGTTTCTTTTGTTTTCATTACCTGTGCTTGTGACATCTGGTACCAGTTTTTCATACAACTTCCTCCATTTTTATCAATTTCTTAAAATAAAATGTACTAAAAAAGACTTTCCATGCAGAATAAAACCTATCAAATGTTTTATTCTGCACGAAAAGTCTCATAACCGAACTATTGATTCCGTACGGCATGCATCACCAGGTACGAAGTACCGAGATTGTTGACGATACATTAAAATTACTCCCCTTTAATGCGGAACGTGTCATTTTATTAAAAGTAAGGCTATTATAAATGCGAATCCTCGCCCTGTCAAGGTGTTTTTTCCTTTATAGCGTGGAAAAATATATCGACACTTTTTAAATTTAGTTTAGAGTTTTTTTCATATACAGAAGTCCTACTGCGTCGGCAAGAAGCCATCCAATCGGAATGGCAATCCAGATACCGGTCACTCCGATCACGCTGGATAATATATATGCCAGAAGAACTCTAAGACCCAGAGAGATCACCGTCAGAACAACGGACATTTCTGCCTGGTTGATGGCACGGTAATATCCGTACAAAAGAAAAAGACAGCCGATACCACAGTAAAAGCTTCCCTCAATCCGCAGATACTGAACGCCCGCTGCAATGACTGCGTGTTCTGACGGAACAATAAATATTTTCATCAGAGGTGCTGCAAATAAAAAGACGATCAGAGAAATAACAATGCTGAAGCTGATACTGATTATAAATGCCTGACGTATCCCGGTGCGGATCCGGGAATGATTGCCGGCACCATAATTCTGAGCAGTAAAGGTAGAAAAGGCATTTCCAAAATCCTGTACCGGAAGGTATGCAAACGTATCAATCTTTACCGCTGCCGCAAAAGCAGCCATAATCGTGGCTCCAAAGCTGTTGACAAGCCCCTGCACCATCAGTATTCCAAAATTCATTACAGATTGCTGCAGGCAGGTGAGGGTGGAAAGATTCAGGATTTCTTTTAAAATACGTCTATTCCATGGGATATGTCCCCATCCGGTGACCACATTCTGACAACGGCATAATACATAAATCATAATGCCTATGGCAGATATGTACTGTGCTGTGATGGTTGCGGCTGCCGCACCACGAATACCCCAGTGAAATCCTATAATAAACAGCAGATCCAGAATGATATTTATTATGGCAGAGACTGCCAGAAAATACAGGGGAACTGCAGAATTTCCCAAAGCCCTGAGCATACATGCAAAAAAATTATAAAGAGATGTGGCGATCAGGCCGCCAAAAATGATCAGCAGATAGTCCTTCATGGGATTCCAGACCTCTGCAGGAACCCGGAGAAATGCCAGAATCGGATTCAGAAAAAGATAAACAACTCCATTGAGAAGGATCGTCACGATCATGATCAGAAGAAAAGCATGATAGACTGCGGATCGCAGATTTTCCATTTTCTTTTTTCCAAGATAAATAGAAAAAAGTGCCCCGGCTCCCATACTCAGTCCAAGAAAAACAGAAGTTAAAAATGTCATTAGAGTATATACGGAACCTACCGCTGCCAAGGCATTTTTGCCAAGGACACGCCCAACGATCAACGTATCTGCAATATTATAAAACTGCTGGAGCAGATTTCCAGCCATCATAGGAAGGGCAAAAAAGAAAAGAGACTTTGAAATACTGCCTCTTGTCAGATCATAATACATATTTATCACCTATAATCATAAAATAATCGATTCAGAAAAATGTTCTCTGCAACCGCGCATTCCTCCTGCACTGGTCTAATATAAATAAAACAGAGATGCCGGTTATACAATAAACTTTTCAGGTGAAAATTTCTATTGCACTCTTCCCAGAACAGAGAACGGTTTCATTATAGTACAAATTATAAAAAAATCAATATCTATTGAGATTTTGACGTGAGAAACGTATAATAAAAGGCAGGACAAGAGCAGTCAATGCTCAGAAATGAGGATTTATATGACAATACAACCAAAATATCAGATAGATACAAAAGAAAACAAACGATTTTTGGAAACTGCACGAAGGGAGCTGTTATCCTTTGGACATCATTTTCCGTCCCCGGAGGGAAGTTCCTATTATCTTGGAGACGACGGAACACCGTGGAAGGACCGGAATCGTGAGACCTGGATCACAAGCCGTATGGCACATGTCTACTCTCTGGGCTTCTTTTTGGGACACGATGGAAGTAAAGAGCTTGCTGCCGCTGCAATTCACGGACTTCGTACCGAGCTTCACGATAAGAAAAACGGCGGATGGTATGCCGGACTGACATCAGACGGTGAAATTGTTCCTACGAAGCAGTGTTATGCCCATGCCTTTGTGATCCTGGCGGCTTCTTCCGGTGTGCTGGCGGGAATCGAAGGTGCGAAGGAGCTTTTGGATGAGGCACTTGCCCTTTATGATCTGCGTTTCTGGAATGAATCCGAGGGACTTTCATGTGATACCTGGAATACGGAATTTACGAAATTGGATGATTACCGCGGACTCAATGCAAATATGCATACGGTAGAGGCATTTCTGGCTGCGGCAGATGTCACCGGTCTTGAAGCATACCGGATCCGCGCCGGACGGATCATTGATCATGTGCTTACCTGGGCGCAGAACAATCAATGGCGTATTCCGGAACACTTTCACAAAGACTGGACTCCGGATCTGGAGTGTAACAAGAACCATCCGGATGACCCTTTTAAGCCGTATGGTGCTACTCCGGGGCATGGAATTGAGTGGACCCGGCTGATCACGCAGTGGACCCTGTCCACATATAAGGACAGTACGGCTGCCGGAGCTGCACCGTATATATCTGCAGCAAAGGCGTTATATCAGCGAGCCGTTACCGATGCCTGGAACGTCGATGGCGCACCGGGACTGGTATATACGACCGACTGGAATGGCACGCCTGTCGTTCATGACAGAATGCACTGGACGCTGGCGGAAGCAATCAATACCTCTTCCGTTCTCTGGCATATCACCGGAGAGGAATGCTACGCAAAGGACTATGTTTCCTTTATGCAGTATCTGGATGAAGTCGTATGGGATCATAATACCGGCTCCTGGTTTCATCAGCTTGATCAGAATAATCAGCTTCTCAGTACAGTATGGCCCGGAAAATCCGATCTCTACCATGCAGTCCAGGCAACGCTGATCCCGTTCTATACGCCGGCACTTTCTATTGCACCAGCCGTAAAAGCCGGAAAAGAAATATAATTTTATGACTTGGAATCCCAGTATGGTTTCTGGTCTTTATGCGAAAAGCCCTTGAGAGTTTCCTGATAAGACGCCAGTTTTGTCTCGTATTCTTTCCGGGCTTTTTCTTTTAATCTGCCCTCGTTGGTCAGTTCGGAGAGTCTCTGCTCCAAAAGATCTAAAGCTTCATGAGCTGCGTCCTTATAATTGTTGGACAGGTTGGAATCAATCTCTGCCATAATATTTTCTAATTCTTTATTTTTACCAATATCTTTAATAAAATCAAACATAGGTTTCTCCTTCTAATTGTAAAAAATTAAGATCACATTGATGAAATAAATCTCTGTGATCTTAATTTTAAAATAGTGCAGATAAATTTGCAATAATATAATTTTGTTTTCTAACGGCTGATAGAGAACCGTTCCATGATCTGCTGAATAGAAATAGCATTTTGCTCGTTTGTGTGAGCAATGTCTACCAGACTTTCAGAGGTTTGCTTTGTTTGCTCTACCTTGCTTAAAATATCATCTGTATGTACCTCAAGTCCTTCCGGATTACTTTGGACAGTATCAATCTGACAACGAATATCAGAAACAGCTTTAACAAATTCATCAGAGCAGTCATTCATTTCTTTGATAATATTTTGAATTTGAATGATAGATCCGTCGTATTCATTTGTTGCACTGACAAACTGTTCAAATTGCGTTTTCACATCATTTTCTAAAAATTGAATGACATTATCAAAGCATTCCTCTACCAACGTGATATTATGTTTTGTTTCTTCACAAATATCCTGAATAGCGGTAGCTGTCTGACGGGATACATCTGCCAGATTACCAATTTCTCCCGCCACAATACTAAAACCACGTCCAGCCTCTCCTGCTCTGGCAGCCTCAATAGAGGCATTTAGTGAAAGCAAATTTGTCTGATTTGTAATATCAAGAATCTGTTTTGCCATATCGTCAATTTGAGTTAATGACTGCAGCCGGATGATTGCCTGTCGGATTTCCTCATGATTTTCTGCAATTTTTGCACTGGTTGTCTCTAGAGACTTACTTGCAATTGCACGCATTTCAGACACTTGTTCCATAAGTTCATGGCTTTGAGCATTTCCACGTTGAATTTTACTTTCTACCTGTTCAACTACGTCGTTGATTTCTGCAATTCCTTCGTCTACCTGTGCCACGGTTTGATTAATCTGTTCTGCATGCTCTGCAAAATGTTCTGTAACCACTGCATTTTCTCCCACACATCGAATCAATACACCTGAGGAGTCAGTCATTTCTTCAGCAGAAGCGGACATGGATTCGGAACATTGTCCCAGTTTTTGAATGATATCCTCAAAGGAATTACTGAGAGAATCCAGGGCAGTTGCAATCTGACCAATTTCACTCTTTTTATTGATATATTTACGTAAACGTGGATTTTTTTGAATCTTTAATTCCTTTAATTCCAGTAACGAAGAGGTTACTTCTGCTAACGGCTTTGTACTGATGTGAATGAAAAACCAGGACAGAACTGCGATGATAGCACAAACAAGAAGACAAATATTGCGTAATTCTTTCATGATCTTGTAAACATCAGAATAAAGATCATTTTCTTTTACATTAGATATGACTGCCCAATCATGCTCTGCGTTATACTGATAAGACATAACATAAGAAATTCCTTTTTTATTTTTGTAGTTAAGAATACCTGTTGTATCTTTATTATTAGCATTGATTTTTTTAATTACCTTTTGCATTCCTACATCTTCGACAGCTTTAGTAATCAGAGATTTATCTTTATTAAAAATATACATTCCTGATGTTACATTAATCATAGAATATTCTGTATTTGTTTTATCTGTTTTCTCGATTTCCTGTAACAGACTTTCCAATTTTTTGCAAAACGGCCCCCCTCCGACATAGCCAAGAATAGATGTGCCATCTGTATCAAAAACGGGACAATACATAGATAATGTCAGCTTCTGCGAAGCGGGAGAAATGATAATACCTGCATCATAAAGTCCCTTTGCAGAGGTCATAGCATCCTGTAACTGTTTTAATGAATCTCCCTTTCGTGTTGTCATTCCCACAACCTTGGGATTGGAATGAGTCACAACATGTGCGTTCCATTTACTAACATAAAGACCTTCCCAATTATCCAGTCCTTTATAATAGCTTTCTGTATATTGCTGTGCTTTTTTCTGCTTTTCCTTATTGCTGATATCCTTCAGATAATCAGCAATAACAGGACTGACACTAAACTCCCGGAGCAGATCTTCCTGATGAGCCACATACTCCCCGATCAGAGTGGTTTGCGAATTTAAGGATGATTTCATACTACTTTGCGCCGATGTTTTCATCAGAGATGTCATACCTGACTGCGTTGTTGCGTATAAAAGAGTAATACTTAAAATGGTAAGTATTGTGATTACGCTAGTCAAAGCAGTTTTCATTTTTAGATTCTTAATCATATATTTGCCTCCAAACAAAAATAAATAATCTAATGATTATAAAATTTTATCATTAATTATTAGATTTTGTCTTTCAAAATAGTGCCATATATTATATAATAATGACATCGGCAACATTTATTGTATTTTAAATAATATAACTCTACTAATTTGGGAGGATAATATGTCTCAAAAATATCAACAGGATCTGACTGTTTTTTTTCAGGCAACACACATACCTTTTTGCATTTTTGATAATACACCACAGGATATATTTCGCTATCCTTTGTATTCGGACCAAAAGTGTTCCAGACATACATTGAAGCAATGTGTGGAAAGATTATCAAACTGTGATTTTCATCAACCTGTTATTATTACATTTTCTTCCTGTATGCTGGCGTTAATCGCATTGGATGAACAAACCAATATTATATTTGGTCCGATTACTTCTGTTCCACTGACTTATCATCAGTTTTATGGTATAAACACCCTTATTGAGGATTTGGATGATCTTCTACACTTGTATAAAATTATTCAATGCAGTCCTATGATGACTTTGGCTCAATTTGCAAGCAGTGTTTCTTTGTTTATAAAGCTCGTTTTTCAGGAAGAAATTTCAACAAAAATGATGATTTATGATAACCATGAGCAGGAAAATAAAATTCCAAAGAATACAGATCGATCACAGCAGGATAAATCTGAAATGTCCATAAGTACACTTTCTACTGTTATTTCCTTTCAAAAAAGTGTGCTTCAAGATATTAAAACCGGAAATTGTCAGGGGATTGAGGAGGCATTTGAAAGCGGAATGCAAATTATCTGCAATAATATAACATTTACATCATCGGAAGATGTTCAAAGTTTTTTTTATTTTCATGCATTAATCTGTTGTATTGCTATCATAGAACATTATGGGGAACTAAAGAACGTTTACGATGTATTTAAATCCTATACCTCTATGCTGTCTTCCATACGATCAATTTCAGATATGATTGAAATGTGCCGAAAAATTTCTTTAGAATATTGCAAACTTGTGTTATCACGACAGAAAAACAGCTCAAAATCGTCTATCGTAACAAATTCTCTACAATATATTCAGGAACATATTCAGACCAAAATGTCTATTGATGACATTGCACATTATTGCAAAGTGAGTAAACGAACTGTAATGCGTCATTTTTCAAAATATTATGATATGTCTGTATCAGAATATGTTATGAAAGTAAAATTAGAAAAAGGTGCATTTTTACTGGAACATTCCAATATGACTTTTGCTGAAATCAGCAATCAATTAGCTTTTTCTTCACAAAGTCATTTTTCAACTGCATTTAAAAAACGGTACCACTGTACACCTCAGCAGTACCGGAATAAACAATTGCGATAGAGATTAAGCAGATAGCAATATAATGATGCAGTTTTATTAACTTTATGAATCAAATAAAATATTTATCAATTGAATGGAGTGATTGCCGTGATATACAAAATATAACGCAGACTCGCCATCCGGTATCTCTGCATTTCCCCAAAATTTCGTCCATTCCTCTGCATTTTCATCCAATGAGATCTCTCCTACCGGATCGCCAGTTTCTGTCAGACGAATCTCCAGAACCGGTTGCTCCGATGGCATTCCCGGTCTGCGGATCTGATGATGTCTGTCCGCTTTTTCGGTCACACGTTCATCCAGGCGAAGGGGTCCCTTATATTGGACTTTGTTATCTTCGGTTTCGATCCGTGCCATCACTCCGATCCGGGTAACATTCCGGAAGGAAAAATACTTATAGCCGATCAGGGTTCCCTCGCTGATTTCTGCAATGAAACGCTCCTCTCCCTGATGTGTGACATTAGGAAAGGAAATCTGAAAAATGCTGTTGGAGCCGTGAGGCATATTGCCATTGGTAAGATTGCAGGCAATCACGGAAGGATAGCTGCCCTCTGCCCGCAATGAACCCTGATTCAGACCACAGCTTGTAATCTCTACCTGGGGAATCTGTCCATCCGGAGTAAAGGTGATCCGTTCGGCACACGCCTGACGGCTGTAGTCCGATTTATGGGTCAGACGATGGTAAAAGACATACCAGCTTCCGTTGATCTGTTCGATACTGCCATGGGTTGTACCGGTCATATTTAGTTTATCTGCTTCAGCGCGGCCGTTCATGCCGATATCTCCGTTGGACACAATGGTGCCGCCGAAGGTAAAATCATGGTCCGGATAGTTGCTGACCGCATAACAAAGTTCATGGTTTAGCATAGAAGAATAAATAAAATAATACTTCTCTCCCACTTTTCTCATGGAGCTGGCCTCAAAGAAAGGATGTTCTTCAAAGGAAGTCCCTTTTACCTTATACGGGATCAAATGCTTTGCCGGAGCTTTCAGTGTCTGCATATCCTCTTCCAGCTCCATCACAACCGGTCCCATAATACTTCCCTGCTTTGCCTTAGATAAAATTTCCTCTCTGGATCGGTGAAACATATCCATTTCTGAACGGATATAATCCTCATTTTCATAGAAATCCTTTCGTTCCTCAAAGTCATATTGTGTGCCGCTGTATAAGTAGATTCTGCCATTGTCATTTAACACGGCGGGATCAAAACAGATATGTTCATTATAAGGTGTTCCATCAGGATTGCGAACATAGCCCAGATATTCGTAAGAGCCGGCCGGTGAATCGCAGACAGCGACCTGAATCGGTCCCCAGTAGCCGCCCTGTCCATAATCCCCGGACATACAATAGTAAAGATAGAATCTGCCGTCATTTCCCTGCACCACATCCGGAGCATACATATAATGACGACTTTCATAATCGGGATCCTGACCGGCATGATAGATCACGCCCTCTCTGCGCCAGTGAGCCAGATCAGAAACCGGTGCCGAATACACTGTATAATCCAGCATACAAAAGGTCTCACCTCCCTCCTTATCATGGGAACCGAACAAATATACCCGGTCTCCAAAGACGTGAGGTTCTCCGTCCGGAATATATTCCTCTAACGGGAGAAATGGATTATATACCTGATCCTGTGGTTTTATAAACATATGATTCATAACGTGTCCTCTTTTCCGTACAGTAATCTGTTTTTGGATTTTAATATGCTGTTTCAGGTGTAACACGGACTCTTACAGCAAATCTCTGATTTCTGCCAGCTCATCCTCTGAAAAGTCGAGATGCTTCAGACAGCCGGTATTGGTCCGAATCTGCTCCGGACTGCTGGCTCCGACTAAAACAGTAGTGACCGCTTTATTGGACAGACACCATGCCAGAGCCATCTCCGATAAAGTCTGCCCTCTCTTTGATGCGATATCATTGAGGCAGTTTAGTTTTACCACCAGTTCTTCGCTTAACTGATCACCAAGCCATGTATTACCCTTGCCGATCCGGGAATCCTTTGGAATCCCATGCAAATAACGATCTGTCAGAAATCCCTGAGATAAAGGTGAAAATACAGCCAGACCAATGCCATTTTCAAAGGCATAATCATCAAGCCCGTCCTCTTCAATCCAGCGGTTTAACATGGAATAAGACGGCTGATTGATAATAAAAGGAGTTTTCAGCTCGGTAAGAAGCTGCTGCATTTTTGATGTCTGTTCCCGATTGTAATTGGAAATACCCACATACAGAGCCTTTCCCTGACGCACTACCTGATCCAGTGCCGAAGCAGTTTCCTCTAACGGCGTATCCGGATCATAAACGTGGTGATAGAAAATATCCACATAATCCAATTTCATACGTTTTAAACTCTGATCCAGAGATGCGATCAGATACTTTCTGGAACCGTTACGGTCCCCAAAGGGTCCATCCCACATTTCATAACCGGCTTTGGTAGAAATACACATTTCATCCCGAAACGGACGCATACCACGGTCCAGAATTCTGCCAAAGTTTTCCTCCGCACTGCCGTTATAGGGATTGCCGTAATTATTTGCAAGATCAAAATGATTGATGCCAAGGTCAAATGCCGTATGAACCATTTCTTCCATATTGGCAAAGTCTGACTGGTATCCGAAATTCTGCCAGAAACCCAATGAGATTTTTGGCAGTCTCAAACCGCTTTTACCACAGTGGGTGTAAATCATTTTTTCATATCTGTTTTCGTCCGGTGTGTACATAATTATCCTCATTTCTGTTTTTAACAAAGAAGCCGAGAGAAATCGGTACAAGCAAAGTCTCTCTTCTTTTTTGAAATTTATTTTTCTGCTTTATTCCTGATACGTCTTTACAAATTCTGCCACAAGCTTTGCACAATGATATGCTGCCTGTTTTTCAAAGGTTGGATAATCCATTTGTGCAGAATGATCTGCCTTATCTGAAATGGCGCGGATAATAACAAACGGCAGGTTATTAAGATACGCTGCCTGAGCGATCGCTGCGCCCTCCATCTCGGCACAGTCCCCATGAAAGGTGTCGATCAGATGTTTTCTGACGGCCTGCTCTGCAATAAACTGATCACCACTGACCACCAGTCCTTCCATTACCTGAATATCCTGATTGACTCTTTCGCAGGATGCAATCGCTCCCTGCTTCATTTTGTCGTCTGCCGGGAAGGAAAGCGTGTCCAGACCGGGAACCTGTCCCGGAGCATATCCCAGGGGTTCTACATTCATGTCATGCTGCAATGCCGCATTGGAAATTAAAATGTCTCCGATATCCAGCTTGTCATTTAAGCCGCCGGCCACTCCGGTATTGATCACATGAGTGACTTCAAAAAGATCATGTAAGATCTGTACGCACATTGCGGCATTTACCTTTCCTACACCACACTGTACCACAACTACAGATGTCTGTTCCAGCATTCCGTCGAAAAACTTCATCCCGGCCACTTCCCGGTAGGTCACCTGTGTCAGCTCCTGCTTTAATGTGGCCACCTCCAGTTCCATGGCTCCAATAATTCCTATTTTCACGATATTTCCCCTTTCTTTTAGTCCGGATAAACAAGTCTGCTGTCATCAATATGATATAATACCTGATCCAGATATTTCTTTGCGAGATAATTTGCCATCCCCAGATTCATATCCAGATAATTACCACAGTCCTTCGGACTTGCTCCCGGCACTTCATCCTTAAAATCGCGGATAAACTCAAACATCTCAATCATTAAAGGAACAATATCCTTTGAAGCATAATCTCCTGCTAACAGAAGGTAGAAGCCTGTCCGGCATCCCATAGGACCGAAATAAATCGTTTTATCCCCGTAAACAGCGTGATTTCTCAAAAAGGTAGCTGCCAGATGCTCTATGGTATGCATCTCTGCCGTATTCATAACCGGTTCCTCATTTGGAGAAGTCATGCGCAGATCAAAAGTTGTAATAATCTGGTCTCCCACCGGGTCCTTGCGGGAAACGTAAACACCCGGCTGCAATTTTATATGATCAATAGTAAAGCTTGTTATTTTTTTCATAATAATAGTTCCTTTCATAAATGTAATTTATTGCCCCATTCCTGTTTAAACCGGCAAGTATATCCATAGTATATACTTGCCGGCTTGATTGTGCAATCCTATTCTGATTTTTAACCAGCAAAGGAGATATGCCGTTCACGCCATATATGAACCGTTCGCGCAAAAAATCGCATTTTTCACAGTTATCCTATACAATATATTGTAAGAAACTATATTTTCTGGGATGAAACGTTTCAATACAATAATGCAATTCAAAAATCATATAGAAAGAAGGGAATCTTATGAAAAAACAATCCAAAATACTTAGTATTTTGCTGGCAGCAAGCCTGACTTTTGGAAGTATCTCACTGCCATCCGATCCGCCCTCACCGGCATTCGGAGCATCTGATCCGGTTCAAACGGACTCCATTACAATAACACCGGACCCGTCTCTTGCTCCTGCAGATGCCCGCAAGGATCTGGCGAACATATTCTTCCAGACGCATTCACAGGGAGGAACGGCTACAGACAATATATCAAAGAATAATTATGCTGTATATGGCCAGGCAGTCAATTCTTTTATTGAGGAAGAGAAGGATCGCAGTTTCTTACGAATTGAGCATATTGACTCTGCGATTATTGTAGAAAAGTATGATCCGGAGTTAAAAAAAGCGGAACCTGTCACAAAGCTTACGCTTCCACTCCCGAAATATGGTGGCTATTTTACGGGGGCAAACGCCCGTTATCTGGTTTGTGGTCAGGATAATCCGAATGACTCCGATGAAAAAGAGGTTGTTCGTATTATCAAATACGATAACGACTGGAACGAGCTGAATCACCTTTCAATCTATGGTTCTAATACATATGAGCCCTTCGAGGCAGGAAGTCTTCAGATGACAGAAATGAACGGAACTCTTTATATTCACGCCTGTCACACTATGTATGCAACAGACAAAGGGGTACATCATCAGGCCAATATGAGCTTTGCCGTAAACGAAGAAACCATGGAGCTTATCACAAAGAATACTACTGTATCCGCCGGGCACGGATATGTCAGTCACTCCTTCTGCCAGCGTATTGCACAGGACGGAACGGATATTTATCTGCTGGATCACGGTGATGCATATCCCCGGAGTATTTATCTGCAAAAGATTGATGCAAAACTGAAAAAAGTATCAAACGCCCTGGATATTATAGCGTTTGACGGAGCAACAGGGAACAATCATACGGGAGGATCCATCGGTGGTGTAGAGGTGATCGGTGACAATATATTTACTGCCGGTAACTGCACAGAGCAATTTGGGGAATTATATAATCCTTCCACGTATCGTCGGAATCTCTGGGTATCTGTAGTAGATAAAAATATGGAGACATCACAGAAGCTTATCTGGCTGACAGAGCATGAAAATACCGGAAATTGGAATGCAAGAACACCGTATCTGATCCCGGCATCCGACGGTAGCTGTTATGTGATGTGGGAGGATGTAAATGAAGAAAAGGAACAGCTTGGAACCACCGGGGGATTTTTTCGTTATAATTTAATATACGGTCTTACTAAAATTGCCAAGATTAAGCCGGATGGCACAATTGATGGAAACATTCATTCTATTTACGGCAGATTATCTGACTGCAAGCCTGTGATCACCTCCGATCAGAAGCTGGTATGGTATACAACGGAGAACAATTCTCCTTTGTTTTATACCCTTGACCTGAATCAGTTAGATTCCTATGAATTTAATGGTTTTGCAGATATCCGCAAATGTACGGTAACGTTAGCATCCGATTTCTATACTTACGACAGCAATGTAAAGCCGGGAGCAGCCTCCGGACCAGCTATCGTAAGTATTTCCTATGGCGATTACCAGTTACAAAAAGGCATCGATTATGATATGTACTATAGTAATAACTCCAAGGCGGGAACCGGTTATGTGAATATCACACCAAAAGGAATTTTCGCAGATCCTACGGAGACAACTCACAAAAAACTAAGAATTCCATTCCGGGTAATCTATCCGACAGATACTCCGGAACCAACTTTAGAACCGACTTTGGATCCCACTTTGAAGCCGACTTCAGAACCGTCAACAACATCATCCCCGGAAACACCGACACCGGAAAAGACACCATATCAGGAGCCATCATGGTTTCAATCACCGTCTCCGGGAGTAACACAGACATCATTCCCTGAGCAGCCGACTATTTCAAAAAAACCATCGGTTTCCAAAAGTCCGTCTGCCACTCCGGGAACCGCTGCAACCCAAAAGCCGTCTGTCAAAATGACAACAGCTCCAACAAAGACAGCTATTCCATCTAAGAATCACAACCAAAATAGGACTGCATCCCAGACGAAACCGTCTAAAGTAAAAAATGTCAAGGTCAGCAATCTGACAGGACAGAAACTACAGATCACCTGGATGCTGCAATCAGATGTAAACGGCTATCAGATACAATATGCACAGAACAAAAAATTTACCAAGAATAAAAAGACTTCTTCTGCCAGACTGTATCGTCCGTATAAGATCATTTCCGGTCTCTCAAAAAATAAAACGTATTATATCCGTATACGTTCCTATCGCCGGCAGGATTTCGGAAAACTGTATGGAAAATGGAGTAAAACTGTAAAGTGTAAGATTAAAAAATAAATATCAGAAAGAAGGGATTTCATTGAAAAAAATTAAAATATTAAGTATTCTGCTGGCATCAAGCCTGACTCTGGGAAGCGGTCTTCTGCCGTCGTATTCCCCTTTGATGGCAGCAGAAAAGGATCAGACCCAGACAGCACCTGTTACGGTAACACCGGATCCGGCACTTGGTGCGGCCGATGCCCAAAAGGATCTGCCCCAGCGATTCTTTCAGACTCAGTCGGAGGGAGGAACCGTATCCCAAAATATATCTAAAAATAATTATAAGATATGGGGAAATGCGGTGAATTCTTATATAGAAGAAAATGAGGATGGCAGTTTCCTGCGGATAGAACAGATAGACTCTGAACTTATTGTAGAAAAATATGACTCAGACTTTAAAAAGGCAGAATTAGTTACAAAGGTGTCCGTTCCCCTTCCGATCTATGGTGGTTATTTCACCGGGGAAAATGCCCGTTTTGTTGTTTGTGGCGAGAGCAATCCGGAAGAATCTAACGAAAAAGAGGTTGTTCGCATTATCAAATATGATAATGACTGGAATGAGCTGGATCATCTTTCTGTTTATGGTGCCAACACCTATAAGCCTTTTGGATCAGGAAGTCTCCAGATGACAGAAATGAACGGGATCCTTTACATTACCGGATGTCATACCATGTATGCATCTGAGGATGGAGTACATCATCAGGCAAGTATGAATTTTGCAGTAAATGAAGAAAATATGGAGCTTATCACACAAAACACAGAAATAGGTTGCCATGGTTATGTCAGCCACTCTTTTTGCCAGCGTATTGCACAGGACGGAACAGACCTTTATCTGTTTGATCATGGAGATGCGTATCCACGTTCTGCCTATCTGCAAAAAATTGATGCGAAACTTAAAAAGGTCTCTAAGGTTTTGCCTGTTTTTGAATTTGACGGAAAAATGGGAGCCAATGAAACAGGAGCATCCATCGGAGGTGTCGAGGTTGTCGGTGATAATATATTTACTGCCGGCAACAGTGTCGAACAATTTGGCGAAGTATATGATCCCTCCACATACCAACGTAATATCTGGGTATCCGTTATAGATAAAAAGATGGAAAATCAGACATTTGTCTGGTTAACAGACCATGAAAATCTTGGCGAATGGAGTGCAAGAACTCCATATCTGATCCCGGCATCCGATGGTAGCTGCTATGTGATGTGGGAAGATGTGGTTGAGATTCCAAAAAGCATCAACGGAATTTATTATTACGATGTAAAACAATTTTTTACGAAAATCGCAAAGGTTAAGCCGGATGGAACAATAGATGGTGAGATTCATACCATTTACGGCAGATTATCTGACTGTAAGCCGATCGTCACCTCTGATCAGAAGCTGGTATGGTACACAACAGAAAAGGCTTCTCCACTCTTCTATTCCCTTGACCTGAATCAGCTTTCCCCTTATGAATTTACAGGCTATGGTAACATTGAAAAGTGCAGCGTTACGATATCTGCTGTTTCCTACAATTTTTATGATCCGAGTGATAATAAAACCCATATAGGACCGGAGGTCTTATCAGTTAATTATGGTAATCTGAAATTAACAGAAGGTGTTGATTATAATGTGTCATATAGTGACAATGTAGATATGGGTACCGGATATATACAGATTACCGGTAAAGGATTTTTTAAGGATCCGGCCACAGATGCAGCGGATAAAATACTTCGTATACCATATCAGATAAAATATCCAACGGAACCAGAAGATACCGAGGAACCAACAGGTACTCCATATCAGGAACCATCATGGTTGGTTACCGGCACTCCTGCCACCACCAGAAAGCCATCAGCGACAAAGAAGCCGGAAACCTCATTATCTCCTGCTGCTACAAAAAAACCGGCCACATCGACAGCACCGAAAAAGACATCATATCCAAAAAGAACGGCCAAGCCAGCCTCTTCCGCTGCTCCTGTGGCACCGGAAAAGCTGACAGATATCAGTCCGGTTAATCTCAAAGGAAAGAAAATGATGATCACCTGGACGAAGCAGGATAACGTATCCGGTTATCAGCTCCAGTATGCAATGAATAAGAAATTTACTTTAAAAAAGAAAACTCTTTCCTGCAGCAAATACCGTTCTATGAAATTGGTATCCGGCTTAAAGAAAAATAAAACATATTATGTCCGAATGCGTGCTTATGTCCAAACAGACAGCGGTAATTTATATGGCAAATGGAGCAAAAAGGTGAAATGTAAGATCAAGAAATAAAAAGCAGGTCATCACCAAAGAATAACAAAAGAGAAAAAGGGTCTGTACAATAATATGTACAGACCCTCTTCTGTTTTACGCATATAAAAAATAAATCATGGCGGCTGCAGCGATCACTTCCAGAATAAAAATCGCCGGCACACCAATATAAAACTTCGGCTTGTGTGTTTTATGGTGAAAAAAGTGCATACCGCCATAAGCACCGAAAACACCAAAAACAGCGGCAAGCATTAAGGTATGCTCCGGTATACGCCAACGATGATGAGAGGCCTTCCACTTATCCAGGCCATAAATAAGAAATACGATCCCGTTGATCAAAAGATACAGAATAATCCATTGGTAGTCCATATCGCAGTCTCCTTACATATCAGTTTTAGTAAATAACAATTATATCCTTATTTTACCTGCTTTTTTTCCATATGCAAACCTTTTGCCAGACGGTATGCCATATAACCGCACAGACAGCCGAGCAGGGCGCCGCCCAGAATATCCGTCGGGTAATGAACATACAGATACATTCTGGAAAATGCAATCATCACTGCCGGAATCAGGGCAAGCTTCCAAAGAAGCTTTTCTCCTGAGAAATAAAGGGCAGCTACTGCTGCAAAAGAGACCGCTGTATGTCCGGATGGAAAAGAATAATCTTTTGGTCTGGCGATCAAAAGCTGTATGGCAGTATTGACATCACATGGGCGGACACGGCAAAACAAATGCTTTAACAGTCCATTGCATAAAAGTACCTCCAGTCCGATAGCGATAAAAAGGATCAGGCCGGCTCTGACCTTAGACGGTTTTAATAGAAGTAAAAGCCCCAGCGACAACCAGAAGACACCACCGTTACCAAGACGGGTGATGCCACACATAATGTTATCCAGAGCCGGTGTATGTATGGTCTGGATTGCATTTAACAGATCTAATTCGATACCCATAATAATCTCCTTCTTTCTTTTCCTCAGTATAACACAAAACCTCCCTTCTTTTGAGTATCCTATATTTTATTTTTCTGACGGTCGGTCACATATAACATTCCCGGAAGCACCAGAAATACACTGATCCTCGGCACCGTGTCGTTAATATCCTCTTCTTTGATCGTAAATGGTATATAATGCCGTTTTGTCTTTATAATACTCTTCTACTGTTTCGGTATCCAGCATAGACAGGGGCATATCCATGGGGTTCTGGTCGTCAATCCATGTCACTTCTCCCACGCCTTTGTCTCCGGTAAATTCCTCGTGCATTTATCCAGAGATACGGTAGAAAGTGACTCCGGTGGCAGATAATCATTCATATCATAATTAACAGATACCTCCTGTCTTCCCACAGCTCCTGCCAGTGCTACGATAATAAACAAGACAATGATGGGAATTCGAAGACGGATCACCTGTTCAAAAAATTTCTCTTTCACAATATCACCTCACAAAATAAAGGAAACATTACCATAAAAGCGGAACGGGAAGATCACATGTTTTTCGTAAGTCCCACCGGCTTATTGATACAATCTGCAATTGCCTGTGCGAAAGTACGTGTTATAGTTGTCTTTTTCATGGTGGTCACCTTTCTGTCAAAAATCAAATGTCAGTGGGTCAAAGCTGGTGCGTTTTTCCTGCCTTAACTGATCTAACGCATTCCTGTCCTCTGCTTTCAGCGAAAAATCAAAGATATCTATGTTTTCCCGTAAACGATCCGGATTTTTTGATTTTGGAATCGGTATGATTCCATGTTGTATATTCCATCGAAGTAAGATCTGTGCCGGAGTCTTTTGATATTTTTCTGCAATGGACAGTATCGTTTCTCCAAAACTTCCCCGTTGCAGCGGAGCCCAGGCCATCACCTGAATCTGATGCTCCTTACAATAGGAAACCAGTTCCGGCTGATGGAACAATGGACTGTATTCTATCTGGTTGATCATCGGCTGGATCCGGCAATGCTCCATCAGATACTGCAACTGGCCAATCTCAAAATTGCATACACCGATGCTTTTCACAAGACCCGACTCATATGCTTCCTCCATTGCTTTCCATGTGCTTATGGTCCGCTCTTTATTTTGTCCCGGCCAATGTACCAGAAATGCATCTAAATAAGAAGTCTGAAGCTTCTCCAGCGTAATCTTAAGGCTTTCCAATGTCTGGTCATACCATTGATTTCTGTTATCCACCTTACTGACTAGAAAGATATCTTCTCGTGGAATGTCATTTTCTTTCAGCGCTGTTCCAAGTGCCGCTTCATTTCCGTACATCTGAGCCGTGTCAAACAGACGGTATCCGTTTTCATACGCGGCTTTGACCGCCTGATTCATCTCCAACCCCGCCTGCATCTTGTATACGCCAAGACCGATTGGTGGCATTTTTATATTACTCGCTAATGTTATGTCTTTCAATTTCAACATCCTCTCTCTTTTTTATAAGAAATCCAGATAAAATTATATCATTTCTATGGGAAAAATCAATTTTCTCATAAAAATAACCTCAATAAGATAAAGATTCTTATCGAGGTTATAACAAAGAAGATACGAATTTTTATAAAAATCCCCTTTTTCTATATATGTTATATCAGTCTAATTCCAAAGCACACTCTGCTTCTGACTGTTTTTCCCGAAAAATTGTCCGGAATACCAGACGTACAAATGGTCCGCAATAAAACATCTGGTAACAGATCGCCATAGGAAAGTTCATGGCCCAGGCCTGAATCCAGGTTCCGAAAGATTGATTCTCCTTAAATAAAATCGTAGCGATCAGACTCATCACCGGACACATAATACAGCAGATACAAATAGAAATTGCATAGGTAATAAACTGTGGTCTGTCATCCGGTCTCATCACAGAGAATGCAAGACCTCTGGCAATCCTTCCGACCACAAAAAACTCTAAAACAAATGCGATGGGTACCATAACCGGCAATTCATGAAGGGCAAGAAGAAATGTCTGGCCGGTCACGCCTCCCGTGTTTAACGCTACGTTGTAAACGACCATTCCATAAACCATCACTGTCGCCATAATAATTGTAAATACAACATCCTGAAATTTGTTTTTTGGCATAAAAAATCCTCCTTATGATAACTGATTTTGACGTGTTGTTCGTTATCATCCCGGAGGATTGTGCGTTTCCAATTTCAACCTTATTTACTTAGCGAAGCGATTATATCACAATTCATTTTGAAATGCAATGAATTTTTATAACTTTAACAGCATTTAACAGCATTTTATTCCTATACTCTTACAGGCATCATATAAAGCAGATAACCCTGTCTCTTCAAAATCAAGATGCTGCTCATATTCCTGATCGGCAGACTCAAAGATCAGACTGCTTTTCCCGCGGCTTTTGATCTTGAGCTGATATTTTCCCTTTTCGGTGTATATCCGGTTGATCAGCATGACTTTGCGGACTTCGGTGATATCGGATATATTTCTGATATATTGTCTGCCATTTATGGTGATTTCCAGCTTTTCCTGCGAGATCAGAATTGCCGCTTTCATCACACCCTTTGTCTTTCGGTCACGAATATAGTAGAACACGCATACGACCAGGACACTGATGACCAGTGCCAGCAACGGAATCATATCCTCCCTCTTACCTGGGATGATTCCCACCTGATCCAGTATGACATATACAACAAACTGGAGCAGAAAGCATACTGCAAAAAGAAGGAACATATGAAGTCCTGCCCCTTTTGTCTGAAAAACACTGTCTTTTACTGTAATCTGAAATTTTTGTTCTGTCATTTTTACTCCTTTGAATGAATCTCTGGTTATTGTACGCAAATTGATTGCTGAGCATATTATATCATACCAACGTGCAAATGAAAATCGCGATTTTACTTTATGATTATCTGCCTATGATTACCTGCTATTCACCGGATTTATTTTGTTAACGATCATCTGTGTGATCATCGGTGGTGCCGGGGGATATCTGTCTGCCAGATTCAGCCTGAACACCTTATCCGGCACGCTCTGGTCTACCGGTTCATTTTTCGGAACATATATTGCTCCATGGTTTCTGATAGGTATTGCCGTAATTATGCCTGTTATCCTGGTACCTTGTTATCAAAAGGCAAAAAAGCTGCTGGAAGGCTGGGATGGAGAAACTGAAGAGGTTTCTGATGCCATTGAGAGTCAGGTTACCTTTATTATCTGGCTGTCAAATGCTGCCTTGATCCTCTCCTATTTCTTAATTGCAGCATGCTATTCCAAAGGCTTTGCCACTTTTGAAAGTTCTTCGAAAACGACTCTGTTATTTATCGGTATTGCGGCTTTTGTTGGAATTATACCGGAAACTATTATTCTACAACAAAAGAGCGTAGATATTGTAAAGAAAATGAATCCGGAAAAGACAGCCTCTATCTACGATATGAAATTCCAAAAGAAGTGGATGGATAGCTGCGATGAAGCAGAAAAGCTTATGATCGGAAAATGTGCTTTTAAAGCATATCGTTCTACCGACATGACCTGTGGCACTCTGGCAATTATTCTGGCATGCTGTGCTCTTGTTTTTGATATTGGATTCCTGCCATCCTTTTGCGTCTGTCTGATATGGATCATAAATCATACTTCCTACTGCCGCGAAGCCTCAAGATTAGCTAAAATGGGAAACAAAATTTCTTAAAATATTAGACGCTTGAAAAAATTCCTATACGTACACATTTTTAGTACATATAGGAGTTTTTCTCTACAATCCTTTATTTTTCAGATCTGCGACAAGCTGCACATAAAATTCACGTACATCAAAACCCGGAATATTTTCCCGGTTCAGATCGATCACATCTCCGTGGGAAATGCCCCGTTTGCCCTCAACCGTCAGAAACTGATAGTTTTCTCCCCAGGGAAATGATTCCTCTCCCACCAGCCCATCATTGGCTCCATCGAAATATTTCACCAAAGGATAGGTAAAATTTAACGGAAATCTTCCGGACATAGGTTTATTCAGCTTTGATCCTACGGATTGATAAAATATGTTGGGATCATCCTTAATCTCCTCGTTGAACTTTTCGCAGTTTTCAAAGGTAAGATCATGCACCGCTGCCAGAAAATCCGGATTCACATCTCCCAGCTTTGCAGCCCCGGCATTATATGCCTTTTCCACTGCCTTCTGCTGTTTTGCAGGAATTTTGTTCAGAAGATAATCCGCAAACTGACATCCCCGGTGCGGCGTATTGATTGTGGTCAGGGATGCAACATATGGTGCTGCATCTGTCAGAGCGATCATAGCTCTGGAGTCAAGTCCCCCCTTGGAATGGGAAATAATGTTTACCTTCTCACAGCCTGTTTTATCGATAATCTCATGAACCCTTGCGGCAAGCTGCTCTGCACTGTCCCGCACGGCAGATGCACTGTTATGATTGCCGTAATAAATCCTGGCTCCGTTTTTCTCCAGCTCCTCTGGAATCCGTCCCCAGTAATTTAAATGTTCAAAATCCCTGAAAAAAACGCCGTGAACCATCAATAGTGGGTACTTTGTCCGGCATATCTCCTGTTTCGCCCGTTTTTTATTTCGTTTGGCCCGCATTTTTTCCATTTTTACTTCCTGACCGGTGGTTTTAATGATCACATGCAGCATGATCAGATGAACAACCGGAATCCATCCGCACACAACCCCAAGAACACGCCACCGGATCCCGAGCTGTTCCGAGGTCAGGTATACTGTAATAATGCCGGTCCAGAAAATAATATTTTCCAGCAGGATCACGATTCCAAGACGGATCAGCCAGTATGATGTCTGCTGTTTCAGCCCTGCCGGTCCTCCAAACCACGTTTGATAGAGTCCAAAGAAGCCAAGCAACAGATAAATCGACAAGATGACTGTGGTAAAGCAGAATAATTTTAACATGATCCTGCCAAAATTACAGATTCTAACTCGTTTCATATTAGTCTAACATTCCTTTCTCCTGCCGCACCTCTGCATCATTCTCCGGGGCTGCTTGAGATCACTTTACCGGTATTCCAAAGCATAACGGTCCGCCTGGCAGCATCCAGACGCTCCTCCTCGGAATGAAAATCAATGGTGACAGAATGACAGCCACATTCCAGGCACATCACATAATAACCACAGCCACATTCCTCTTCCAAAAGTGCACCGCCATCACAAAGCGGGCAGTCATTAATCTCTAGCATATCTTCGATGTTCATGAATTTTCCTCCTCTTTCTTTCCAATCTGACATTGTAATCATTAAAAATCATCAATTGACGGCTGGCTTCCATCATAATACTTGGTGACAGTATTCTTGAACTCTGTAAAAGCATCATAGTAACCGGAAATAATGATATCGAATTTCCTCTCTGCGATTGTTCCATCATAGTCATGTGCCAGCAAATTCCTTGTTTTCAGCATCTTCATCCATACATCATCACGAATTAATCCATTGGTAAATGCAGCTTGTAGCACAGCTCTCGGAGAACCGATCGCAAAATCTGTGATACCTAACTGTTTTACCAGAATATCCTTCATCACTTTCCATGACAGATCGAATGTCAGATTATAATTTTGAATTGTTCCTTCTAAAACAAAATCCGCTTTGGGATCTGCGAGCTTACTCTTCTGTAAATTACTTAGACTTCTGCAAAATGAATGGAACCGGTTAAAATATTTTTCTGCCATATTTTTTTATATCCTCCAATAGATACTCATCATGTATCTCATTATAATAGAAAATATCAATTTTGCGCAAGGTCTCTATCCGTTCAAGCATCTCATCTAAGGATTCACTGTTCACGTTACCATACACCACAAAATCAATGTCACTCCTGGAGGTTGCTGTTCCTGTTGCAAAAGAACCAAACAGAGCCAGTCCATCCGCTCCGCATTTTTTACAGGCTGCGGACACTTTCTTTATGATTTCCTCGATGGGCATGACATTTAATTTTTCATTGCCTTCTTCGAACTCTACATCTTTCAATTTTGTACGGAACCTCCTTAATAACCACTAACACCATTTTACATGAATCAGACGGGCTGTCAATAATCTCCATGCATCTTATCTTGTCAGGACCTCCAAGTATATTTAGCTTCGATAAACAAAACAGTGAATCTACTTTCTGTGATAGATCCACTGCCTTTGTTATTTTTAAGCTTTTGCCATTTTATCAGTACCCCCATGTCATCAGCTTCCACTGACCGTCCTCTGAACGTGCCAGCCACCACTGCCAGTCATTATATTCGAAGTCCACGTTAAATGCAACTGCATCCTTTTCATCCTTTGGCGAGTGAAAATCGCTTTCAAACATAATACATTCTGTAAACGTTTCTTTATTATCATTCGCATTTTCTAATTCCTGCAACCGGCTTAAATTTTCACTTTCGCTGCACGTCTGATCTGATCCGTATCGGATGCTGTGCATTTCGCAGCCCTTCCAGTTATTAAACTCGTTCATGATCGTCTGAATCGCCTCATCCATATCTTCTTTAGAATATAACTTGGAGCTGCCGTAATCACAGGTAAAATGATACTCCACATTATCATCGTTTTTCTTTGTCGTTGCAAAGCAAACGCTAACCACGGCAAATGCTGCAATCGCGAGCAGAACGATCCAAACTGCAGGCTTTTTATAATTCATGATATTCTTCACTCTCCCCTTTACATGATCCTCGCCAAAGGCAACCGGACAGGCTGCAATCCTCTTCCGTCCTACGCTGCAATTTAACAATGCCTGACAATAATCCGCTTTCCACTGTTTGTCCTCGCCCATGGTCGCTCGCTCATCACAGGCATATTCAATGTCCCTGCAAAAAAGAATATATGCGATCCAGCAGAGAGGCTGAAACCAGTAAAATGACAATATCACGAAACCAAGCGGTTTCCAAAGATAATCTTTTCGTTTTATATGTGTTTTTTCGTGCTTCAATACATATTCCCTTTCTTCCCTGATCATCCCCGATGGACAATATATTTTCGGCCGTACGATCCCAAGAATAAACGGACCGGGAATATCGTCACATTCATATATGTTTTGCTCTGTGCGTATGGACGCCCGAACCCTTCGTTTCAGCAAAATGTCAGTGGCCGCTGTATAAGCAAGCATTCCAAACACTCCGATGATCCAGACTATGGTACCGACGTGCAGAAATACCTGAATCACATTCACACCGGTGGCCCTTGCGGAAGTAAATTGTTCATGAATCACAGGATTTACGACAGCGTCCATAGGTTTCAATCCTGTTTCAAGCATTGGTTCCTGTTGCGATGCAATACCCACTGATACGGGCGTACGGTTTGGAATCAGACTGAACGCACTCTCCAAAGGAACCGGCACGATCAGCTTAACAGCAACGATCACCCATAGAAAGCATATTAACCTTTTCGGTGCTTTCTGAAACAAAAGCCGTAATACGATGACTGCAAAAATCAATACACTGACAGTAAGTGCATTGTTTAATATCATTATAAAATATCGTTCCATAGGCTACTCCTCTCTGTATGCATCAATCATTTTCTGGATCTCTGCCACATCCGCAGATGATAGTTTCTTACGGGAGGCAAAGGCTGCTATAAATGCCGGCAGTGAACCATCAAAGGATTCTTCAATGATCTTTTCACTTTGCGCCGCTCCGAATTCCTCTCTGGTCATTACAGAAGAAACGATTCCTTTCTCATTTTGAAATATGCCCCGCTCACATAATCGCTTTAGCATCGTATACGTGGTGGACTTTTTCCACTCCAGCCGCTGCTCGCAGAGCTTGACAAGCTGGCCGGAGGGAATCGGCTCACGCTCCCAGATAATATCGGCAAATTTACTTTCTACCGCTCCCAATTTTAACTCTTCCATCTGTTCATCCCCTTTTGGTCTAATCGAAGTAGACCGTTTCTATGCTGTTAGTCTACTATGATTAGACCAGTTTGTCAACTGTATTTTTTTATTCTCTCAATAAAATTTTACAACAAATAAAAAGGGGAAAAACCAGCGTTTTTTCCTTGATCTCTGCTATGTTACGAGCATTTTCCTATACACTAAAAAAACAAAGACCCGGATTGTCCCAAAGTCTTTGTCTTTTGATATCAAATAATTACTTAAGCGGCTTCCTTCAGCTCAATTATTCATTTCCTCAACGAAACTTGCAGCTTTTACTGTCATTTCTACCCATCCCGGCACAAAACCACTCCGTAATGCATTTTTAACAGATTTAAGATTCGACCAGGCACAACAATAGAATGGCACCTTACCTCTGTCCATTATCTCCATTGCCAAATTACTTGTTAATGAAGAGGCAATCCCCTGTCTGCGATACTCAGGCAAAACATCAACTCCGATTTGCCACATATCATCACAATCTGCCGAACAGGCTGCAAGCCCGATCAGTTTTCCGTTATCATAAGCACCAACCCCAAGAATATCCAGTTGCTTTCTGCCTTCACAGAGTGCATTGCTCCAGGTTGGAAGATACAAATTTGCAAAATCCTTTTGTTCCAGTACCTTAAGCTGATAATTACATTCTCTTCTTTTCAAAACATTTATATCCGGTAAAAAATACTCTGCCATAAAACAAATGCGGTATCCATTTTCTTTCATTCGTTCATCTAACCAATGCATATTAGGAGTTTCAAAGCAATGATAAAACTCATATTTGCTTAGATACCTTTCAACAATTTCTCTATATTCCTCTTTTACAGACGCAACGATATTATTTCCATACGAAATGAAATTGCAGGCTATAGGTTCTTCATAGTATTTTTTTGCCAATGGCCCAATTTCAGACTTTACAATCACATTTACGTCCATAAGAAAATCCGAAACTTTAGCATTAAGATCGTATGCAGATTGTTGCATTGCAATATCAATTATCTCTTTATTTGTCATATTTTAATCACCCCATCTCAATCATTAGGTACATACCAATAAGAATGACCACCACTTAGAAATGTTACAGAATTATTTGGCATCTGTGTCAGAGCCAAAAACGTATTTATACTTTATCGTAATTGTGTTCCATGGCACATATAATACCATATTTTCAACCGTATATCACTAGCAGAATATACTAAAAGTTAATCGCAACAAAAAAAGACTGTCTTGCGACAGCCTTTTTTACTAATTCCAAACCTCTTCTGCAATTTCTTTTACCAGTTTAAGCTTTGCCCACTGCTCTTCCTCTGTAAGTTTATTTCCGATTTCACATGATGCAAAACCACACTGTGGACTAAGATATAACCGATCCAGCGGAACATATTTCGCAGCCTGTTTGATTTTTTCCACGATCTCTTTTTTGTTTTCAAGATCGGGTTTCTTTGTGGTAATGAGTCCCAAAACTACTTTTTTGTCACCAGATATTTTTGCAAGCGGCTCAAATCCTCCGGATCTTTCATCATCAAATTCAAGATAATAGGCATTGACATTTTCTTCACCAAACAACAGATCAGCCACACCGTCATATGCACCTGAACTGAAAAATGTTGAGTGATAATTTCCACGGCACACATGTGTATTAATAATCAGATCCTGAGGTGCCTGTGCAACGACATCATTATTCAGTTTTAAGATCAGTCTCTTGTATGCCTCTAACTCTTCTCCCTTTCTGCCCGTAAGCTCAACCGCCAGTTCCGGATTTACCATGCCGCCCCACACACAGTCATCAAACTGCAAGTTGCGGCAGCCGGCTCCATAAAGCTCATTGATAAATTCACCATATGCCTTAATAACATCTTCAGCAAAAGCTTCCTCTGTTCCATATATTTTCAAGGTATCTTCTAAAAGCTGTGTTCCGGTAAAATAAGCATAAAACTGTCCCGGAGATGGTATTGTCTGTTTGGCAACGGTATTTTCATCCTCCAGTGCCTTCACGAATTTGAAATGCTCAACAAACGGATGATTTTTTACAGAAATTTTTCCAACTATATATGTATCATCGATCATGGCAGTTTCCGCTTCAAATGTGGTATTTCCATCTACTGTTTTTTTATGTTCAATCCCCTGAAATCCCCACATGAAATCAAGATGCCAGGTTGCTCTTCTGAACTCTCCGTCTGTGATCACATGATATCCAAGCTCTTTAATTTTATTGACAAGCTGTACAATGCACTCATCTTCTACGCTTTTTAACTGTTCTGCATTGATCGTTCCGGTCTCATAATCCGCTCTCGCTTTCTTTAACTTCTCAGGCCGTAAAAAGCTTCCGACATAATCATATCGGAAAGGTGTTTTTAAATCGCTCATTTTGTTCTCCTTTCATCTCGCAACATATATAAAACTATTGTATCCACCGTAGTAATATTTGTATAATACATAAAAACGAGAGTTGTCCATAGCTTTTTTCTATGGTCAGCTCTCGTTTTTTGTCTTTAATATTAACGGGTCTTCGCCTGTCTGCACTTTCATAAGGATCGTTCAAAAAGCTCAAAATTTTCAAAATATTTTCTCATCCGCATCCGCAAATGATTGATCGCATTTTCTTTTTCCATTGCATGCATTCGTTCCTGTTCCGACAAAATATCATTAACGGCAACGCAGTCATAAAACAATCCGCTCTGCCTGCATTGTATCACATCCTCACCAAAGCATCCGGCTGCTGCGATCACCGGTTTTCCGTACTTCTTTGCAAGACCTGCCACACCTGCCGGTGTTTTTCCCATCAGGGTCTGTGCATCCAGTCTGCCTTCTCCTGTAATCACAAGATCGGCCTGCGCAATTGCTTCCTCCAGCCGGATCTCATCCAATACAATATCAATCCCCGGCCGCAGTACCCCATCGAGAAACATCAGAAATGCGTAGCCCAAGCCACCGGCAGCTCCGGCTCCCGGCGTATTCCGGTCACCATTTGGAAAGATTCCCTTTCTGCCACTTGCGGCAATACGTTCTACCAGATCCGCAAACTGAGCCATAGACCGATCCATTTTCTCTACATCAATTGCTGTGGCACCCTTTTGATGACCATATACCCTACTGCATCCCTGCTCTCCAACGAAAGGGTTCTTCACATCACATGCAATCTGAAACCGGCATGAAGAAAGATCCCGAATCACATCTTCAAAACCGATATCTGTTATCTTAGCTAATTCTTTTGCACCAAAAGAAATGTCCCTTCCATCTCTATCATAAAAATGATATCCCAGAGCCTGCAGCATACCAATTCCGGCATCGTTCGTTGCACTGCCGCCGATTCCAATGATAAATTTGCGGCATCCCTGGTCAATGGCATCCCGGATCAATTCTCCGACTCCATAGGTCGTAGTATATAAAGGATTACGCTTATCAATCGGTACCAGAGGCAGCCCGGCCGCCTGTGCCATTTCAATCACGGCTATTCTTTCAGAATCCCGCTCATACCATAAATACGATGCCTCCACATGGTCTCCAAGGGGACCCGTTACCGTGCAGGTACGTTCCGTCACTGATCGGTGATACGTCAAAGCTTCAAGAGTTCCCTCGCCGCCATCCGCCACCGGATATACCTCTATATTCCAATCCGGATGAATATCCCGTATTCCATTTTTAATTGCGTTTCCGGCCTCTGACGAGGTCATGCTCCCCTTGAAAGAATCAACTGCAACAATGATCTTTTTCATAAAGTCTCCTTATATCAATTGGTAATTCTCTGTTTGCTAAAAGCCGCCCTAACCTTGTATCCCGCCCGGATTCATATTCTTTAACAGCCTCTTCATAAGATAGTTTCAACGTAGACAAATGAAAATAATTTTTCTCATCTTCGGTTAGATTTTTAGCACCAAACATATTATATTTGATTTAAACAAAAACCTCAACACTCCACATAAATTCTGTCTAAATTTTAGGAGTATTGAGGTTGACCTGCTGAATGATAAGACTTAACGCCGTAATTCCACACCAGCATGATGCTTCATTACGGCAACACTGCCCAACTGCTAAATCTGCCGGACAACGGTCAGATCAGTATGGCGATTGTTGAAGGAAATTATCCAAAGGAAAATTACGCACATAAAAAATACAGCACAGAAGATTATATCGCTGTCTGTGCTGCATCACACAACTTTATTATTGATACTCCACTACAATTTAGCCACCTTAATCTCACGTATCATATCACGTAAATGATCTGCCTCACCGTTCATTTCCTGGCTTGCTGCAGCACACTCCTCAGACGTTGCCGAATTATTTTGAACAACATCATTGATCTGTTCGATTCCTTGATTGATCTGCTGGATTTCTACCGTCTGATCTGCAAATGTCTCTGCAATACCGGCTACCTCCTGGGTAATTATCTTTGAATTATCCGCAATTTCTTCCAGTTGACGGGCAGTCTCTTCCGCAAGCAGTACTCCCTTACCGACCGCATCAACAGAGGTTTTGATCAAAACGGCCGATTCTTTTGCTGCTTGTGCACTCTGGTCGGCCAACTGGTTCACCTGATTTGCAACAACGGCAAATCCTTTTCCTGCTTCCCCGGCTCTTGCTGCCTCTATGGAAGCATTTAATGCAAGCAGATTGGTCTGGGATGCGATATCGTTGATCGTTTCAATGATTTTATCTATCTGCATTGATGCGTCCTTAATTTCAAGCATAGAATTTACCATCTCATGCATCTTAGCATTATTTTCTAAAATATTATCGCCAAGTGTCACCACTTTAGCACTGATGTTATTTGCGGTTTCTGAATTCTGTTTTACCTGTTCGGAAACATCTTCCACGGTTGCAGTCAATTCTTCTACTGCCGCTGCCTGATTTGTTGTTCCATCCGCCAGCTCAGTTGCACCTGATGACACCTGCTCTGCACCGCTGGATACCTGATTCGAAACACTCTGTATTCCCTTTATCATATCCGCCATACTTTTCTCAAAGGCCATAAAAGAATTCAAAATACCAATAAAATCGCCCTTCCATTCCACATCTGGCTGAACATCAAAATTACCCTCTGAAAACAGTTTCATGGCACGGTCTATATCATCCACATAAGTCCCCAGGATCCGGATAGATTTACGCATACTGTGCGCCAGACGTCCGATTTCATCTTCCGAACGGTACTCCAATGTGCTATGTAAGTTTCCTTCTGTTAATTCCTTTGCAACATCCTCAATGGCATGTAATGGCTCCAAAATGCTGAAAAGAACTTTTTTACTTGTTTTTCTTGAATATATCCAAGCCATACTTAAAAAGAAGATAATACAGATAATCCCTGCAATCGCACAGAATATAGTCTTTCTAACTGCCTTATCACTGGCAACATCAGTAATATCATCTAATTTTAAAGCAATGGACACCAGTTTATTTAATGCAGGTGTACATTTCGTTAAAATATCGTCTACGCCTTTTTGATTCTGTCCCAATCGGATCTCTTTTAAAATAGATGAACTAATATCCTCCCAATCGGATAAGGAGGTAGCATATTCTTCATAATTTTCATTTGAAACAACACCGTTTTTTTTGATGATTTTCAATTGAGAATCAACGTCTGCAAGTAATTTTGTTATAGTACTCTCATAGCCATCATAAGATGATTGATCATCATCTAATGCCATTTCTCGAATATTTCTTGCAGCAGCATTTACATTGACCCTGCACATTTTAACTGCGATATCCGTGGCATTGATTTTATCGACATAATTAACCAGACTGGCAAATAACATACATATAACCATAATGGAAAGCAGACCCGAGATCATCATCAATATGATTACTTTTTTGTAGCCATAAGCGATTCTTTCTTGTAAATGCATATCTTCAATTTTCTTTTTTACATGGTTGGTGTACATAATTCACAGCTTCCTTTCTTGTATTTTGATCATTTATCATTTTTTCCCAAATTATACCATCATTATTTTTGATTTTCTTGCACATCTGTGTCTATAATGATATAATTGTGTTCATAATGAATCTATATTATAATGATAAGGAGTATTTCCATGCAGCTTACAGATTACGATTATATATGTAACATGATCGGCAGCCTCTCAGGGATTCCCGTGCGTATCTATAAAGAAGATGCCGTTGTTTTTTATTATTCCACGGTTAATCTGGTTAAGGATCCTGTTTCCATTTCCATTTGTGTCAAACCGTACCGGTCACATACTTCACCGGAAAGCAATTCATAATAGCTTGTTATTGTTTTATGCTTATCCCAAAAATACATCTCCGCCACCCCTTATCGTTCGTTTTAGAACGATTATAAGACAATATATCTTCACTGTCAATTACTTTTTCAGATTACTCCAAAAATCGACGAAATACACCAGATTTCCTGAAAGAAAAATATAGCTCCGGTTTCATAACAAACCGGAGCTATGCAGATTCCGTATCCTTTTATACGCTGTTAAACACTTTTCTTTAATGTTTGGAGATATTTGCCGTTATTATAAACAAATGGTCCGGCTTCGTCCTCGTCTCCGAAATATTCCGGCCGCAATGACAAAATATGGAGCAATTCATCTATCGTACGCACTTTTGTTGCCTGATATGGCTGTTCAAAGGCAATTTTTTCTACAAATAAATAGTAGTCACTATACTTGATCAGTATTCCGGTATGGCCTACAAAAACGACATCAGAATCAGGATCGGATATTACAATGCTGAGAAGAGAGATCCTATCGCTGTCTATATGAAATCCGTAATCCTTCCAACTGTCAGAAAATGTAGTTTCAGGATGTTTGTTGTCTGTTACCTTTTTTTCACCATAGAGAGTAGTAAACATATCTTTTTTCTTCTTTATGATTTCGTATCTGTCTACAGTATCTATTGCATCTGTATCAAACATTAAATAAGTACCCTTATACCTTTTTTCTGTTGATTTCGCCGTCAGCATCCCGTCCAACAGGAGAAATGCAGTCATTCTGCAGTCAGCATCCGAATAGGTATGATCCTGCTCCCAGCCATCCATACATTTACCGGTATCTGCTTTCAGTTTCTGTGGATCTGACCAGTTGTCTTCCAATTTTGCATTTTTCCCAGCGGAACCAGCAAAATCAGCCACCCAGTCCTGAAATATATCAACATGCGAAGCACCCGCATCTTTTAACGCTTTGCAGACCTCAGCAGAAGTATTATCTCCGCCCATATAAGTTGCAGCAGGTATCTTTTGTTTCTGTGCTGTCTGAGTATCCGCACAGGCACTCAACACCATAGAGGAAAGCAAAATGACAGCACATATTTTAGTAGATAATGTGATATTATTTTTTCTTTTCAACAGATATCACCTCGCCATCAAACGGATCCACCTCGGAAATTGTACCTGTATATTTTACAATTACAGTATCTCCGTTACTGATATTTTCCAATCCTTTCGGCTTTTTGTCGAAAGTAAAACTATATGGTGTGTCATCGTTATCTGTAATGACAAACATGAAATCCTTTATCTCATCAATGGTGCCAACCAATTCTTTTTCTTCGGTTGTTCCATTATTTTGATCCCCGCTGTTGCTGGTTGCAGTATCATTCTGCTTTGTTTCCGTCTGTCCACAGCCACCCAATATGCTCATACATAACATTACACCAAGTACAATTGTGATTAATTTCTTCTTCATCATTATTTACCTCTTTTCTTGTTTCTGATCTCTGATTACTGTTCAAACAGGTTATCATATTATTTAATATATGGCAATAGTATGGTTCATAAATGTAAAAATTATTTACCAACTCAAACCAGAGAAATCTGAGCAATTGTCGCATTCCTTTTAAGTAATAACAATGTCACTACTGATCCAACTGATTTATGGCAGGATGTGTTGCTAACATACATTTCTCCTTCCACAGCTTCAAATTTCTATTTATTTTTTCACAAACTTGAATTGGGATTTAATAATTGTTATATTATGTTATCAAATTCCTTACAATCCCTTGAAAACACTAAGTTTATCGCAGGTGAGCTCCAATATAATTGTAACGTGTTTCATAAGCATCCATCATAGACTTCATCACATCTTCTAGATTGTATTTTCCGTCTTTTAACGTCAGTCCACTATATTCTCTCATTGAAATATAATGTTCCCATTCAACCTCATTTGTATCTTGTATTGTTAATTCATATCCTATCGATTCCTCAACTTTTGGCTTTACTTCTCTTAATTTTTCCCGCAATGCCCGCCTTCCTTCATTCGATATTTCTACATTGTCTATCTGCTTATTTTTATAAGCAACATTGCCATCCATCCCAGTCATAATCCTCTACCTCTGTTTCGTCCCCGGTTTTTTCATCCTTCTTTTTTATTTTCTTTTTTTCCCAGAGTGA